>Ga0055529_1001029_pt1 | contig 13293 bp, 10 predicted proteins | sample AraplaCol_mCL_r2_FD_55007 | JGI IMG/M metagenome (GOLD analysis project Ga0055529, IMG submission 55007) | Arabidopsis root microbial communities from North Carolina, USA - plate scrape CL_Col_mCL_r2 | ecosystem: Host-associated > Plants > Roots > Endosphere | place: USA: North Carolina...
GCATCAGATGACCTCGGTGGTCGAGTCCGAAGTCGATTCGCAGACCACGTTCCCGGACGTCCTGCGCGCGCTGTTTCCCTGCGGCTCGATCACGGGCGCGCCGAAGCATCGAACCATGCAGTTGATTGCGGAGCTGGANACCACGCCGCGCGGGATCTACACCGGCGCGATCGGCTGGATGGACTCGCCCAAGCCCGGGCGCCGCTGCGGCGACTTCGGCCTGTCGGTGGCGATACGCACGCTGGCGATAGGTCCGTCGCGTAGCGGCCTGCGTTCGGCGGAACTGGGCGTGGGCGGCGGCATCGTGATCGACTCGTCCCCGCAGTCCGAATATGAGGAGACCCGCTTGAAAGCGCAGTTCGTCGAAGGCATGGACCCGGGCTTCACCTTGTTCGAGACCCTGCGGGTTCGGCCGGGACGCCGGCCCCTGCGGCTCGACGCGCATCTCGCGCGTTTAGGCGAGAGTGCCGCGGCGCTGGGGTTTTGCTGCGACAAGGCGGCTATCCGGCGGCAGGTGATCGAGCATGTTCAAAGCTTGGCGGCTGGCGGCACGTATCGCGTTCGCGTGGACTTGGCGCATGACGGCGCTTGCCGCGTGGCCGCGTCGCCGACGCAGCCGTTCAAGCGCGGCGGCCGCGTCGGGCTCGTGCTGGCTCATGCGCCTGTGCCAAGCGAAGAGGCCGTGCTGTTGCGCCACAAGACCTCCCTGCGCACCCATTACGACGCCGCCATACGCGAGGCCGACGCCTTGGGCGCATTCGATACCGTGTTCTTCAACGAGCGTGGAGAGCTGACCGAAGGGGCGCGAAGCAATGTCTTCGTCAAGCGCGGCGGCCGCTGGTGCACGCCGCCGCTCGCAAGCGGCCTGCTGGCGGGCGTGATGCGTGACCGGCTCGCGCGCCGGTTGGCCGCGACCGAGTGCGTGCTGTCGCGCGACGATCTGCTTGCGGCCGATGAACTGCTCGCGTGCAGTTCGCTGCGCGGGGTGTCGCGTGCCTATCTCGTGGCCAGGTCTTGATCGCGTTTCCGGGCAGGGCGCTTGCTCGAGTGACCAAACCATCCATGCGCAGATGTACGTCTAGCCGCTGATCGTTGCGCGGCCGATCATGCCCCTTCGATGTCAATTCGATCGAGGTTTGCATGGTGCGCATCATGAGTCTGCTGTGGCTGGCTTTGCTGGCCGGCTGCGCTTTGCCGGGCGGCGCTGCGTTCGAGCAGGGCGCCGCGGGGCAATTCGATTTCAACTGGCGCCTGTCGGGCGACCCGGCGGTTGGGCCGCTGCAAGTGTTCGGCACGGGACGGCAGATCTGGCTGCAGTTCGCGCCAGGGCAGCAGGTGCCGGCGGTCTTCGCCAGCACGCCGCAAGGGGACGTGCCCTTGACGTATCGCCGCCAGGATCCCTACGTGATCATCGACGGCGCGTGGCAGTCCCTGGTCTTGCGCGGCGGACGCTATACCGCGCGCGCCGTGCGGCAGGACGCGGCGGCGGTCGCAGCGACGCAAACGCCGCAAGAGGCGCCGAAAGCTCGGCAGGAAACATCGCCGCTTCGACCCGGCACGGCGAAGGTCAGGCAGGAAGCCCCGCAATCCAGGCCGGCCCTGGGCCAGCATGCGCCTTTGACCGAGATGGCCTTGGCGCCGACGGCGCTNCCTTCCCGCGGGTCGCCTTCCTCCGCGCCACAGGCNGCGCCCGCGCGGGCCGAACCCATTAAAGCGTCTCCTGCGCCCATATCGGCGGCGTTGCGCGCCGGTCCCCCCGATGCCACCTTGCGCGGCGTGCTGTCGCGCTGGGCGGCTTCGTCGGGCTGGACCTTCGAGCCCCAGCACTGGGCGGTCGACGTCGACATCCCCTTGGCGGGTGCGGCGCAATTCCCGGGTGATTTCAAGGAGGCGGTGCGAGCGCTTCTGGCTGCCACGGAATTATCCGAGCGGCCGGTGCAGCCTTGCTTCTATGCCAACCAGGTCCTGCGGGTCGTCGCCTATACCCAGACCTGCGATCGCTCGGCCGCGCCCGCCGGAGCCGCGTCATGAGCCGCCGTCTCGTTTGCGCCATGCTGGGCATTGCCGGCGTGCTCGACGGCTGCGCGCTGCCGCAGCAGATGGCGGCCCTGCAGGGCAAGACGGCCGATGCCCGGCAAATGCTCGATACGCAGCAGCGCCGCTTCAAGCAAGGGCTGGTCGATGCCGAGGCGCGCAAGGCCGCTCAGGACGTGGCCAAGCCCTGGCTGGCCGGGCCGGCGCAGCCTTTGGCGCGGGAGGTGCTGCTGCCGCCCGCCTTGCGGGCCAACGTCGATATCACGCTGCTTTTTGCCGGGCGCATGGATCTTCCCGGCATAGCCGAGCGCTTGTACCGGGCCACGGGCATCGCGGTGCGGGTCCATCCCGATGCCTTGCTGCCGCACGAGATGTTCCTGCCCCGCCTGGCCGAGAAGGCTCCGCTGGTCGTGTCCGGCGCCACGCGCGTCGAGGTGCAGAGCGGGCCTCGCCCATTGGCCGACACGCTCGACGCGCTGGCCGCGCAGCTTTATCTGCATTGGCGCTATCGCCAGGGCGCCATCGAGTTCTATCGCACGCAGACCCGCGTTTTCGACGTGCGCGCCATGACGCTGGCCAGCCGGGTCGACGCCCGCATGGGACGCACCGCCAATCCGCAGAGCGGCGGATTCGAAAGCAGCTCCAGCACGGCATTCAGTTCCGGCGAGCATCAGGCCCTGCAGGCCGTGCGTCATCGGCTCGAACCGTTTCTGACGCGCTCTGGCGTGATCGCCGAGGTCGAGAAGGGCGGGACGTCGCTGGTGGTCACCGACACGCCCGACGTACTGGAGCGCATCGCCGAATTCATCGAACGCGAGAACCGCGTGCTGACGCGCCGGGTGCGCCTGGTGTTCGAGGAGATCACCCTGGCTGCCAAGGACACGTCCGAAGCGGGCCTGGACTGGTCGGCCATCTACGCCAGCCTGCGCAGCGCGGTCGAGGGCGGCATGTCGTCGGGCGCGGGCGCGATCGCCTCGGCCGGGGCCGTGCAGGCCGGCGTCGCCTCGGGCCCGTTCCAGGGGTCGCGCGCCGTCGTTTCCGCGCTGAGCGAACGCGGCGCCGTGCTGCGGCACGCCAGCATCCCGCTGATGACGCTGAACCGCCGTCCNGTCACGCATGCCGTCCGCTCGACGTTCACCTATATCGACCAGGTGCAGAGCGTGGCCTTGGCGTCGGCTTCCAGCGGCGTGACGGCCGCTCTGCCTTCGGTTTCGATTTCGCAGAAGCAGGAGACGGTCGGCACTTTGCTGACCCTGGTTCCCGACGCGCAGGACGACGGCAGCATCCTGCTGTCGGTGTCCTACGACAACACGGTGGCGCAGCCGCTCAAGTCGATTTCCTTCGGCGAGAAAGGCAATCAACTCCAGGTGCAGCAGCTCAATGTGGACGGCAGCGGCGTGGTGCAGCAGGTCGAATTGCGTCCTGGCGTGCCGGTCATTCTGTCGGGCTTCGATCGCCGCGAGGACGAGTTCGAGCGCCGTCGCTTGACGCCGGACGCGCCTTTGCTGGCGGGCGGTTTGGACAAGGGCGGCAAGGACCGCCTGACGACGGTGGTGCTCATCACCGCCCAGGTCGAGGACGGGCTGTGAAAAGCGCCATGAAGCAGGCGCCCGCTCAGGTCTATGTTCTGCGGCGCGAAGAGTCGGGGCCGGCGCTGGTATTCGGTCTGACCTGGTTCGCCCTGGTGGGCAGCCATGTCGCGGCCATGGCGCGCACCCGCGCGCGCCAGCTCAAGGCCACGCATTATGTGGCGGGAGGCCTGCGCGCGGCGGCGGGAGGATGCGCGCGCCTGGGCCGCGGCATGCGGCGCGGGCAATTGCACGCCGCGGCCCAGGCCTATGCGCAACTGCACGCGGAAGGATCGGTCTGCAGCGTGCTGGCTTTGCCGGACGGCCGGCACTGGCTGGTCGCAGCCCAGGACGGCGCGGTCATGTCGCGCGGCGACCACGTCTATGCCAGCCGCGAGACCGCGGAACAGGCATTGCGCGCATTGCAGGCGCAGCGGCCCGCGCTGCGTCTGATCGACGACGCAGCCTTGCTCGATCTCATGCTGCGGTCTCTCGACGCGGGGTCGCGGCTTCTGCCCGTGGATACGCGCTGGGGCAGTCTTCCCTGGCCCGTGCGCGCCTGCGTCCTGGGCGCTGCCTTGTTCCTGCTGGCGCCGCANGCCTGGGAGCGCTGGCGCGGCTATCGCGCGCCGGCGCCGTCGGCCTCCGANCCGTCGGCCGCGCGGCAGGCGGCCCTCGATGCCTGGCGCGACAGCGTGCGCATCCATACGCCGGCGGATCTGAAGCGTCTCACGGAATCGCTGCATCGCATTCCGCTTGCCCTGCGCGGCTGGACCTTGCAGCGCATCGGCTGCGAACCGCAAGGCCAGGATTGGCAGTGCGCCGCGCACTATGCGCGGGCGCGATCCCAGGCGACCTTCGAAGCCTTCGCGGCCGCGGCGCCCCAAGGCTTGAGGGCCGAGTTCGAAGCCTTGGACCACAGCGTCCTGCGCTGGCGGGTGCAGGGAGCGAGCACGACGCTGGCCAAGGTGGAGTTGCCCAGGCGCCCTCCGCAGGCATTCCTGGGCAATCTGCAGCGCATCTATCCCGCTTTTTCGGAAGTCAGGCTGGGCTTGCCCGTGGAACCCGCCGCGGCGAACCAGGCGGGGCCGAATGCCGCCGGCCTGCCCGGTTTGCGCACGCGCGCGCTGTCGGTCTCGGGGCCCTTGCGTTCTTTCGGCGTGCTGGCCTTGAACAGCACGGTGGCCTCCTGGTCGTCCTTCACGCTGCGCATCGACGCGGGCCGTCCGTCCGCGCTGGCCGGCAGCGTGCTGCTTGCCCAACTTCAAGGGACTGTCTATGAGCTGCATTGAATTTTTCCGGAACCCGCGGCGGGCCTGCGTTGTCGCGCTCTTTTGCGCGATTTGGCCGGGGCCGGCGCATGCGGTCGAAAAAGGGCTTGAAAAGGCCGTTGCCGCCAACCCGCCGCCCGCCGAGTCGCCTTGGCCGGAGTCCGACACCGTGCTGGACCTGCTGCGGGCCGATGCGCAGGCGGCGGCCGGCAAGCGGCTCGAGCGCGCGCAGGACTGGCTCGCCGCGCCGCGAGCCTCCGTGCCGTCGCCTGCATCGTCCGATGTCATGCCGGCTGTCCGAACCGAGCCTTCCGGCGACGCGCGGGATCGCCTGGACGTGGTGGCGATTTATGGCGTGGGGCAGTCGCTGTATGCCGACATCGCGATCAATGGGGAGCTGTGGCGCTACCGCCAGGGCCGGCGCTGGCCTCAGGGCATAGACGATGCGGCCGGCGAGCCGCGCTACAGCCTGGTGCGCATCGAGCAGCCCTGCGTGCGCCTGCGTTGGCAGCAAGCGCAGCGCACGGCCTGCCTGCGCAGGGGGGAGGCAAGACATGATTGAGCCGCATGTCGCCGATTCGGCCGAGGGCCGCCTTTATGGGGCGGCGCAATCGGCCGCGCCCGCGTGGCCCGCGCTGGAGTCGCCCGACGATCTCGCGGCCCTTATGCCGCGCTTCGCGCGTTCGCTAGGCGCCGAATTCGATCTGGCGGCCTTGTCCGGCCGGGTCTGCCCGGTCGTGTTCGAGGACGGCCATGCCGCCCTGTTCGCCCTGGCCGATTATGTGGACGGCGACCAGGCCGACGAGCTCGGGCGCATGCTGCTGCGGCGAGGTTTGCGCATGGCGCGGCCGCAGCGATACATCGTCGCGCCTTCGCTGCTGCTGATGGTGGCGCGCGGCCAGTTCCGCGGGGCGCAGGCCGATCGCGCGGATGTGCCGGCTTCGGCGGCGCGGCGTTCGGCGCTGGCTTCGATGTTCGCCGAATTCGTGCGCTGGGGCGTGCGAGCGGGCGCGAGCGATCTGCACATCAATGTGAACGAGCACGGCGGCGCCTCGCAGGTGCGCTACACCATCAACGGCGCCTACGTGGCGCCCGAATGCTTCGAAGGCATCGCCGCCTCGACCCTGCGCGAGGTGCTGGCCGTGGCCTGGATGGACGTGCGCGGCGGCAACGGCGCCGTGTTCGACCCGCGCATCGAGCAGCAGGGGCGCATCGCCATGCAGGTGGACGGCGCCCCGTTCACGCTGCGCTGGGCCTCGCTGGCGGCCGATACGGGGCCGTCGGTCTGCCTGCGCCTGCTGCGGCTGGACACGCCGGACGGCGGCGCCACGCTGACGCAGCTGGGCTATCTGCCTTCCCAGGAACGGGCGCTGGAAGCCGCGCGCGAACGCGAGGGCGGAGCCATCGTCATCGCCGGCATCGTGGGTTCGGGCAAGTCGACGACGCTGGCCACCTTGATGCGCGGCATCGACCCGGCGCGCAAGGTCATCACGCTGGAAGACCCGGTCGAGTACCTGATAGGCAATGCCTTGCAGAACACGGTGGGCCGGTCGCTGGACGCCGAGCCGCGGCATCCTTTCGACGCCAAGCTGCGGACCATCAAGCGTTCGGCCATGAACGATCTGCTGATCGGAGAAGTGCGCGACCACGAGACCGGCCGGGCCTTCATGGACCTGGCCGGCAGCGGCGCCAGCGTCTATACCACCACCCACGCCGGATCGGCGCTGATGATTCCCGAACGCCTGGCCTCGGACTTCATCGGCGTGTCGCGGGATTTCCTCGCCACGCCGGGCGTGCTCAAGCTGCTGGTCCATCAGACGCTCCTGCCGCGTCTGTGCCCGGCTTGCGCCTTGCCTGTCGAGGCCTTGTGGCGGGGCGCGCAGCCGCGCGACGCACGTCCGCACGACGAACGCCCGGCGTGGCGCGCCTGGGCCGATGAATTCGGCCGCGTGTTCGATGCCGACCCCGGCCGGCTGCGCGTGCGCAATCCGGCAGGCTGCCCGGCGTGCAATCGCCCGGGACTGGAGCGCATGGCCTTGTCGGGATGCGCCGGCCGCACGGTGGTGGCCGAAATGTTCGAGCCCGCCGAGGACGTCGTCCTGCTCGACTGCATACGCCGCCGCGACAATCCGGCCTTGATGCGCCATCTTGCCGGCTTGCCGCGCACGCCGGCGGGCGATTCCGACATGACCGGCAAGCCCGTCAGCCTGTGCGCCGTCTACAAGGCCTTGCAGGGCGGGATCGATGCCCGCGCGCTGGCCCGCCAGTTCGGCTTGTGCGGCTGGGCGCGCAGGCGGGCGTCGTCATGAGGTCCTTGTTCGGCATGTGGCTGGCGGCATCGGCCGCTGCCTGGTCGCGCTGGATGCTGCGCAGCCAGGCGCGCCTGGATGCCTGGCGGTTCAGGGCCGTGCGGGCGGACTACTACGCTTATCTGGCCGAAATACTGCGCGCCCTGCAGGGGCGCAAGACCCTGCTGGATCACTTCGAAGACGATGCCGGGCGCTACGGGCCGGCGACGGTGCGGGGCCGCCTGTCGAAGCATTGGGCGCGCCGCTATCAGGAAACCGGCGGCGATCTGGCGGGCGCCTGGGCGGGCGTCCTGCCTGCCGACGAATGCCTGCTGATCGCCGCCGGCCAGCAGGCGGGCGGCGATGCGCTGATCGAGGTGCTGTGGGATTTGGCCCACGTGACGCGTCTGATGCAGGGTCTGCGCGGCGAGTTGATCGCCACGACGGCAGCCGGCCTGGCTGCCGCATGCGTGGCCTGCGCCTTGCTTTGCGCCGTGCCGTATTTCACGGTTCCGCGGCTGCAGCAGGTATTCCAGAATTTGCCCGAAGATTATCTGGGGCCGGTGACGCGCAGGCTATACGCCCTGGCCCAGGGCGTGCGGCGCACGCTTGCCGCATGGGTTTTCGGCTTGCCCGCCGGTGTGGCGCTGATCTTCTGGAGCCTGCCCAATCTGACGGGGCGCATGCGCGCGCGCCTGGACCGCTTTCTATTCTGGCGGCTGTATCGCGATTTCCATGCCATCCGCTTTCTGGCCATGCTCGGGGTGCTGCTGCGCCGGCGCGGCAACATCGACACCCGTTTGCGCGAAGCGCTTTCCAGCCTGGCCTGGAACGCGCGTCCCTGGCTGGCCGCGCACGTCGCGGCGATGCTGGCGCGCATCGATGCGGGCATCGTCGGCGTGGACAGCCTGGACACGGGGCTGCTCGACCGCGAGCTCTGGTGGTTTCTTGCCGACATGAGCGCGGCGCATGGCCTGGTCGACGGTTTGCAGCAGACCCGATTGCGCGTCGAGTCCCATGCCGCCGCGCGTCTGCGCAGGCAGGCGCAGGTCTTGCGCTGGGCGTGCCTGCTGGGCTCGGCAGGCGCGGTGATCGGGCTGACCTTGTGGCACTACGCGGCCATCGACGAACTCAGGCGCGCCTTGATGCAGTTCCACGCCGCCGGCTAGATCGCGCGCAATTCCTCTTTCATCGCAGTTCGCCAGGAGCCTTCCATGTCCATCGCCATCTCCCGCCCGGCTTCGCGCCAGCGCGGCTTTTCCCTGATCGAAGTGTCCATCGTCGCGGCCATCATTCTGCTGGCCGCCATCATCGGCATCCCGGCCATAGGCAATTATGTGATCGAGAACAAGGTGCCCGAGGTCGGCCGCGAGCTGCAGCGTTTCGTGGCCCGCACCAAGACAAACGCGCAGGGAGCGGGAACCACGCCCTATGCCGAGGTCGATACCGGCACGCTGGCCAACGCCGTGCGCGATTCCAGCGTGCTGTCGGTCAACGGCACGGGNGCCGCCGCCATCGTGGCGCATGGCCTGGGCGGAGCNGGAACGTCCGGCAACGGCGTGATCACCGTCGAGCCGGTGTCCTTCGCGTCGGGCGGCGCCGGATCGGGCTTTGCCCTCACGCTCAACCGCGTCAGCCATGCCGCCTGTCCCAGCCTGGCGTCGGTGATGCAGCGATCCGCCGAAATCATCGCCGTGCAAGGGCAGGGCGGCTCCGTCCTGGTCAAGGACAGCACAGCCACGCCGCCCCTGGCCTATGTGGCGGCGCGCGCGGAGGCGCAGTGCGCGCAGGGCGATAACAACACCTTCGTCTTCACGGTGCGTTGAACCATGCGCGCCGTGGCTATGCGTGGCCGCCGATGCGCGCGGCGGTCGGCGCGGCAGCGCGGTTTCGCCCTGCTCGAGCTGTCCGTCGCCCTGCTGATCGGGACCCTGCTGCTGGTGTGGGGCGCAGCCGCCCTGATGCGCCAGGCCGACGATGCGACGGCCCGCGCGACGGGCGCATGGATGCTGGAAATACGCGACGCGGCCCATCGCATGCTGGAGCGCCATTTCGACGCGCTGTCCGAGGGCAGGCCGCCCGTCGGGCCGGAAGGCGGGCTCCTGTATGCCGACATGCATGCGCCGACGCTGGCCGAATTCAAGGCCCAGGGCCTGCTGCCGCAAGGCTTTCCGGAGACGGCGCCGATGGGCGGCACGGCCCGGATACGCCTGGCCGCGCCGTCGGCCTGCCCGGGCGAGGCATGCCGGGTCGATGCGCTGATCTATGCCTCGATGCCTTTGTCGGACAGGCAAGGCCGGCCCGACATGATGCGCATGGCGGTGTTCGCCGAGGCGGCGGGGGGCTACGGCGGCCATGCCACGGCGGGGGGCGAGAGCCGGCTGCGCGGCAGGACCTTCGATTTTCCCAATCCCTACGCATCGGGAAGCGAAACCTTGCCGGCGGGCACGCCGGTTCTGTGGGCGGGCATGGACCTGGCCACGGCCGCCCAGTACGTGCGGCGCTTCGACGAGCGCGATCCGCAGCTCAAGGGCGGGCTGACCGCAGCCGGATCGGTGACGGGCAAACGCCTGCAGGCCAACGAATACCTGCAGATAGCTGGCCAGGCGGCCGTGGGCGGCGCCTGCAGCCCGAACGGCCTGGTGGGGCGCACGCCCGAAGGGGCGCTGCTTGCCTGCCAGTCCGGGATATGGGCCGGCTTTGGCGGGGCGACCACGTTTTACACGGTCCTGACGTTCGGCGGCGGATGCGTCTATCCCAATGCCGTTACCGGTTCGTGCTCGTGCCCGCCGAGAACCCGGTATTTGAGTCTTTCCGGGCAGGCTTCCTCCAACGGCTATTCATTCGATCGGAGCATCTATGCCTGCATCCCCTGAAGGGGGCACGCTGTTAGAATGAAAGATTCGCTTAAATTCCCTTTCCTTCGTCGACGATGAAAGTCTCCGAGATCCGCCAGAAATTCCTGCAATTCTTCCAGTCCAAGGGCCACACCATCGTGCCGTCCTCGTCGCTGGTGCCGGGCAACGACCCCACGCTGCTCTTTACCAACTCGGGCATGGTCCAGTTCAAGGACGTCTTCACCGGCAAGGAATCGCGCAGCTACTCGCGCGCCACCACGGCCCAGCGCAGCGTGCGCGCCGGCGGCAAGCACAACGACCTGGAAAACGTCGGCTACACCGCGCGCCACCACACTTTCTTCGAGATGCTGGGCAATTTCAGCTTCGGCGACTACTTCAAGAAAGATGCCATCCACTACGCCTGGGAACTGCTGACCGGGGTCTACAAGCTGCCCAAGGACAAGCTGTGGGTCACCGTCTATCACGAAGACGACGAGGCCTACGACATCTGGTCCAAGGAAATCGGCGTGCCCCCCGAGCGCATCATCCGCATCGGCGACAACAAGGGCGCGCGCTACGCGTCGGACAACTTCTGGCAGATGGCCGACACCGGCCCCTGCGGCCCCTGCTCGGAAATCTTCTACGACCACGGCCCGGAAATCTGGGGCGGCCCCCCGGGATCGCCCGAAGAAGACGGCGACCGCTACATCGAGATCTGGAACCTGGTGTTCATGCAGTTCGAGCGCGACGCGGCCGGCAACATGCCGCGCCTGCCCAAGCCCTGCGTCGATACCGGCATGGGCCTGGAGCGCATCGCCGCCGTGCTGCAGCACGTGCACTCGAACTACGAGATCGATCTCTTCCAGAGCCTGATCCAGGCCGCCGCTCGCGAGACCCATACCAAGGACCTGACCGAGAATTCGCTCAAGGTCATCGCCGACCACATCCGCGCCTGCTCGTTCCTGGTGGTGGACGGCATCATTCCCAGCAACGAAGGCCGCGGCTACGTCCTGCGCCGCATCATCCGCCGCGCGCTGCGCCACGGCTACAAGCTGGGGCAGACCAAGCCTTTCTTCCATCGCCTGGTGGCCGACCTGGTCAAGGAAATGGGCGCGGCTTATCCCGAGCTGGCCCAGAACGCCGAGCGCGTGGCCCAGGTGCTCAAGCAGGAAGAAGAGCGCTTTGGCGAAACGCTGGAAAACGGCATGAGGATCCTCGACGTGGCCCTGGCGAACATCGCTGGGGGTGGCAAGCCCGGCGGCCAGCTCGACGGCAACACGCTCTTCACGCTCTACGACACCTACGGCTTCCCGGTCGACCTCACGGCCGACATCTGCCGCGAGCGCGAAGTCGAGGTCGACATGGAAGGCTTCGAAACCGCCATGGAAAACCAGCGCAAGCAGGCCCGCGCCGCCGGCAAGTTCAAGATGGCCGAAGGCCTGTCCTATGAAGGCTCGCAGACGCGCTTCGAAGGCTACGACCACCTGGAGCTCTCCGGGGCCAAGGTCGCGGCGCTGTACGTCGACGGCACGCAGGTCGATGCGGTCGCGGCCGGCCAGAGCGCGGTGGTGGTGCTCGACGCCACGCCGTTCTATGCCGAGTCCGGCGGCCAGGTGGGCGATACGGGCCTGCTCGAAGGCGGCAATGCCCGCTTCGCCGTCGCCGATACGCTCAAGATCCAGGCCGGCGTGTTCGGCCACCACGGCACGCTCGAATCGGGCGCGCTCAAAGTCGGCGACACCCTGCTGGCCAAGGTCGACGCCGTGCGCCGCGCGCGCACGGTGCGCAACCACTCGGCCACCCACCTCATGCACAAGGCGCTGCGCCAGGTGCTGGGCGGCCACGTGCAGCAGCGCGGCTCGCTGGTCGACCCTGACAAGACCCGCTTCGACTTCGCGCACGATGCGCCCATGACGGCCGGGCAGATCACGCAGGTCGAGGAAATCGTCAACGCCGAAGTCCTGGCCAACCAGGCCACCCAGGCCCGCGTCATGGCCTTCGACGACGCGGTGCAGGAAGGCGCCATGGCGCTGTTCGGCGAAAAATACGGCGACACCGTGCGCGTGCTCGANATCGGCTTCTCGCGCGAACTGTGCGGCGGCACCCACGTGCAGCGCACCGGCGACATCGGCCTGTTCAAGATCATGTCCGAATCGGGCGTGGCCGCCGGCGTGCGCCGCGTCGAAGCCATCACGGGCGACAACGCCCTGCACTGGGCCCAGGGGCAGAACGCGCTGCTGGCCAAGGTNGCNGGCCAGCTGCGCACCCCCGTCTCCGAACTGTCCGACCGCATAGCGCAGGTGCAGGACCAGATCAAAACCCTGGAAAAAGATCTGGAGCAGGCCCGCGGCAAGCTGGCCGCCAGCGCCGGCAACGACCTGGCCGGCAATGCCGCCGACGTCAAGGGCGTCAAGCTCGTGGCCGCCAGCCTGGGCGAAGTCGATCCCAAGGCCCTGCGCGGCATGATCGACAGCCTCAAGGACAAGCTCAAATCCGCCGTGGTCCTGCTGGCCGCGGGCGGCGAAGGCAAGATCAGCCTGGCCGCCGGCGTCACCAACGACCTGACGGGCAAGATCAAGGCCGGCGACCTGCTGGGCTTCGTGGCCGGCCAGGTCGGCGGCAAGGGCGGCGGCCGTCCCGACATGGCCATGGGCGGCGGCACCGACGCCAAGGCGCTGCCGGCCGCCATCGCCAGCGTGCAGAAGTGGGTCGATGAGCGCCTCTGATCTTTCCGACGCCGCCCAGGCCGGCATGCCGGCCTGGCAGCACGAGGTGGACGCCACCGGGCTGAACTGCCCGCTGCCCATCCTGCGCGCCAAGAAAACCCTGGCCCAGATGGCCAGCGGCGAAGTACTCTGTGTGATCACGACCGATCCCAACGCAGTGCGGGATTTTCAGGCGTTTTGCCGGCAGACCGGAAACGAACTGCTGGCCCAGCAACAACACGAGGGCAGCACCCGCCACTTCCTGAAGCGGCGGTGAAGGCCGTTGCGGCTTGAAGCCGCAACGAGCTCAGANTTGGATGTTGTAAAGCCTNCGCATGAGGCGGCCGCAAGCCGANGACCCCGGAGGAATCCGAAGCGCGGGGCGGCCAACCGCAGCCGCGGAAGCGGCGAGCATCGGAATTGCGCAGGGCAGCCTCGGCGACTCGAGAACCGAGGTTTTTCAGCATCACTACTCACAGGCTCAGATTGTTTTTAGCGTACCTTCGTATTGCCTTCGCATTGTTTTTTGCTATATAATCAAAGGCTTTTCCGAAACTAATTCATAGGATTACCTACCATGGTGGTCATTC
>Ga0055529_1001038_pt1 | contig 13087 bp, 10 predicted proteins | sample AraplaCol_mCL_r2_FD_55007 | JGI IMG/M metagenome (GOLD analysis project Ga0055529, IMG submission 55007) | Arabidopsis root microbial communities from North Carolina, USA - plate scrape CL_Col_mCL_r2 | ecosystem: Host-associated > Plants > Roots > Endosphere | place: USA: North Carolina...
GTGACGGTACGCCAGTTGGCCGGTGCGATCGGCGCAGTGTCGGTCACCAGCACCAAGTACTTCCATGCCAACTCCACCGCCCCCGACTCGTTGGCAGTGGGCAACAACGCCATTGCCGTCGGCCCGAACACGATCACGAATGGCGACGAAGGCGTCGCGATGGGCGATGGTGCGGTCGTGCAGCAGAACGCGCCGGGTGGTGTGGCGATCGGCGAAACAGCCGTCACCAATTTTGCCGACGCCATTGCGATGGGTACTCAGTCCAACTCAAGCGGTATCGGTGCGGTCGCGATCGGTACGTTGAGCAAGACCGGTAACACGGCCGCTGTCGCACTGGGCTCCGGCTCGAATGCCTCCGCACAAGCCGGCGACGTGGCCTTGGGTGCGAACTCGTCCACCGCGACGGTGGTGAATACGCCCAACACCGTCATCAACGGCACCACCTACACCTTCGCCGGCACCAACGCCACCAGCACGGTCAGCGTGGGCGCGGTGGGCACGCCGCGCACCGTCACCAACGTCGCGGCCGGCCAGATCAATGGCAACAGCACCGACGCCATCAACGGTTCGCAGCTGTACGCCACCAACCAGGCCGTGACGGCCATCGGCACCACGACCACCAACCTGGGCAACACGGTCGCGTCGGCGCTGGGCGGCAGCACCACCTACGACCCCATCACCGGCGCGGTAACCACCAACCTCAGCTACGGCGGCAACACGTACAACTCAGTACAGAGCGTGCTGAACCAGATCGGCGGCGCGGTGGATGGTGCGGGCATCAAGTATTTCCACGCCAATTCGTCGCTGGCCGATTCCAACCCGGTTGGCACCAACAGCGTGGCGATCGGTCCGGTGTCCACCGCGAGCACGACCAACGCGGTATCCATCGGTAACGGTGCAACAGCCGGCGCCAATGCGGGCGATGTAGCGCTGGGTGCGGGTTCGACGACGTCGGCCGTGCAAGGCACCAGCAATGTCACGGTGGGTGGCAACACCTATGCGGTGGCGGGCACGAACCCCACCAGCACGGTGAGCGTGGGCAGTGCGGGCAACGAGCGCACCATCACCAACGTGGCGGCCGGACAGGTGACATCCACCAGCACGGATGCGATCAACGGTTCGGAGTTGTACGCAACCAATCAGCAGGTGAACGCCAATACCTCTGCCATTGCCAACCTCAACACCACTGTCAGCAACATCAACAACGGCGGCAGCAAGTATTTCTCGGCGAATTCCGCCGGTACCGCNGCATCGGCCACCGGCACCAATTCGGTGGCGGAAGGCCCCTCGTCAACCGCGTCGGGTACCGATAGCACGGCGATTGGCGATGGCTCCTCATCGAGTGGCAACAACTCGGTGGCGCTGGGTGCGGGTTCCACCGACGGTGGCCGCTCGAATGTGGTTTCGGTCGGTTCGTCCACCGATCAGCGGCAGATCACCAATGTGGCGGCGGGCACGGCATCGACCGATGCGGTGAACGTGGCGCAATTGCAGCAGTCGCAAGCCGGCTCCGTGCAGTACGACAAGAACAGCGACGGCACGGTCAACTACAGCAGCGTCACGGTGGGGCAGGCTGGTACGCCGGCACAGGTCCACAATGTGGCGGCCGGTACCGCAACGACCGATGCGGCGAATGTGGGCCAGGTGAATCAAGGCGTGCAAACCGCGGAGAACTGGGCGCAGAACTACACCGACCAGAAACTTGCGGGCATCAATCACCAGCTCAACTCGATATCCAACCGCGCGAATGCCGGCGTTGCCGCGGGTATTGCGATGTCCAGCCTGGGCCAGGCGTATCAGCCGAACCTGAGCAGTTTCGGCGTGGGCTTCGGTTCCTTCCATGGCGAAGCCGGCGTGGCGGTGGGCCTTTCCACCATTACGGAAAGCGGGCGCTACATCTTCAAACTGGCTGCTTCCTCCGATTCGCGCGGCGACGTGGGCGTCGGCGGCAGCGTCAACGTGGTCTGGTGAGGACAGGGAGGCAATGAATATGAAACTTTCTACTTCAAGCAAAGCTGTCTTCTTCGCACTGTTGGNGATGGGTTTGAGCGCCTGCGGCAACGTCAGCCGCAACGTGGCCAAGGATGGTTCCAATGCGCAGGAACTGGTGTGGCCGAAAGTGGATGAGGTGACACCGATGCATCGCGGCGGCACGTTTCCCGAACTCGACCACTTGCGCGAACTGCATGCCGGTTTGAACAAGCGACAGATCTCGCAGCTGATCGGCTGGCCGCATTTCGAGGAAGGCGTGTGGGGCGTGCGCGAGTGGAACTACGTGTTCAACTTTCGCGACGGTGATTCCGACCATGTAACGGTGTGTCAGTACAAGATTCTGTTCGACCAGGACAAGCTGGCGCGCAGTTTCTATTGGAAGCCGGAAGACTGCGCGCGGTTCGTGAATCCGCCGCCTCCGCCGACACCTGCGCCGGTTGCGAAAGCAGAGAAACAGGAAACCACGTTGTCGACGGACGCACTGTTTGCGTTCGATCGCTATTCGCTGAAGGACATCACCGATGGCGGCCGTGCGCAGCTCGATGCTTTGGCTGCGCATTTGCTGGATGAGAAGGAGCGCATCGCGCACATCGGCGTGGCGGGTTATACGGATCGGCTCGGCAGCGATGAGTACAACCAGGTGTTGTCGCAACGTCGAGCGGAGACGGTGGCGAAGTATCTGGCTGCCAAAGGCGTACCGGAGGATTTGANTAGTGCAGAAGGGCACGGGAAATCCGANCCGGTCGTGCAGTGCGACGATCAGGCGCGCAGCAAGTTGATTGCTTGTCTTGCGCCGAATCGGAGGGTGGTGGTGCGAGTGGATACACATTGATTTATGCCCTCTTCCCTTCGGGAAAAGGGCTAGGGTGAGGGGCCAACCTCGCGCGATATGTGTCACCCCTCACCGTCATTCCGGCGNGGCAAGATTAGGCGTTACCGCAAGTTGCCTCATCTCTTTGCTCATGGACATGGCAGAGAGAGCAGATCGCGCAAGTTATGTTTCGTTGCAATTCATTTTCAAAAACAGCCTCTCGGGAGCTGAACATCATGCGCGTCATCGCTAGTCTTTCTTTCTTCGCCCTGGCCGCCGTCACCGCCAGCGCATTCGCCCAATCCTCGGCACCGGCCCATCAGCCCACGCCGCAGGAATACGCCCAACGCAACCAGCAACTGGAGCAGGCGGCCNTGCAGGTGGCCGACCTGGTCGACAAGGGGCAGGAAGGGCAGGTGTGGGATGGTGCTTCTGCCATGACCAAACAGCTGATCGCACGCGATGCCTTCGTGAAAGGCGTCGACAAAGATCGCAAGACGGTGGGAGCGCTGATCACCCGCACGCCGGCCAATCTTTCCTTCAGCGAATCCGACGGCAAGAAGCTTCCGCCGGGTTTGTTCGCCAACGTTTCCTTTGCCACGCGCTTTGCCAACGACAAACAACCGGTGCGCGAACTGATTTCGTTTCACCTGGACGGCGACAATGTGTGGCGCGTAACGGGCTACACATTGCGGTAATGCGGTGTAGGCCGCGATCAGCCGCCTCCCCTACGTATAGCAGGGGAGGGGCTGCTCTTCGCACGGGTGCAAACAGTCGCCCTACTGGTGACGTTCCAACCTGGGCGTTCCACCCTTTGCATTCACCCGCACCAACTTGTGCAGGTCCGCGAACGGTACGGCTTCGAGATCTTTCGGAACCTCAAAGATTTCGTGTTTCTCGCCCTTTGCCGGTACGTAGTGCACGGTGAATTCCTTTCCGCGCAGCTTTTCCGGGTCGAACATGGTGAGAATGGTTCCGTCCGCGTCATAGCTGACTGCGAGTTTCATGGTCTACCCCCTCTTTGGGTATGGATGGTTTTCCCCCTGGGTTGATATTCGGCGGTCAATTGCTCCCGATTTGCAGGTTGTAAAAGGTCGAGTTGGGACCGTTGTTCTTGACCGTGTAGCCGAACGAATATTGGCCTTGGTTGTTCAAGCTGACCGATTCCGTTCCGGCATATAGCAACGAAGCTCCGGTGTTCAGTGGCTGCGGCTGGATGAATGTGTCGCCTTGCCAGCCAGAGTTGTTCCACGTGGTAACCCAGCCTTGGGACTGGCCATTTGCGATGAAAATGTTTCCCAATGTGATGGATGACATGTGCGATATCTCCTTCTTGGCTAATGAGCAAAACGCTCCCGTCAAGCGCGGCGTGGTAAGTGCCGTGCCCGTTGAATCCAACATTGCTGGCTGCCGTAACGCCGTACGTTTTGCAGCGCAAAATCCAAGTCGAAGTTATGGTGCTAAAGCGGAGGACGCATGAAATGCATCAGGCAGAAAATAGCGATGCTGGTGACTGCCGTCCCCCAAATCGGATGGTGCAATTGCGGCACTTTCGACAGTAAGCAGGCGAGCTTTTAGCAGCTCAGGCGTAATTCGGACGTAAAGGCTGCGTCAACGTGGTTGAACGGGGATGTGGATGGCAGCTGCTTTACGTTTAGTGGGAGCAAACACAAGCTTCGCTCCCGTCACCCCACCCTAACCCTCCTCCGCTGTAAGCAGGAGAGGGGACTGTATTTCGCAAGGTCAGATATGCCAGATCTGCTCCCTCCCCTGCGTTAGTAGGGGAGGGTCGGGGTGGGGTTGNATGTGCTTTAGCGTGTAATCAAATTTCGCCAGATAACTTCCAATACATCTTCCGTGTGCAACAACACTTCATCATTCCAAAAACGCAACACATGAAAGCCGCGTGCTTCAAGCGTGCGAGTTCTTGCTGCGTCGNACTCATTGGTATCTAAGTGTTGGCTACCATCGATCTCCACCACTAGTTTCGCAGGTAAAAAAACCAAGTCGACGATGTAACCGGCGATCGGATATTGACGTCGAAATTTATGTGCCGCCAGATGCTTGTGCCGAAGATGCCACCATAAATGCCGTTCTGCATCCGTACTTGCGCGCCGCAGTTGATGTGCGCGTTTNCATTTTTCTTTCATCGCTAATGATGGGGTTGGGTCGCTAGGTTGTTTTTACCCCGCCCCAACCCTCCCCTACATGCGGGGGAGGGAGCAGGTCTATGTAAGCAGTAAGCGTCCGGTTAATTTTTCCTTCGCCGCACTCTCAACATGAACTGCTGCTTTCACGCCATCAACCGCAGCTCATGACTTTGTATAAGCCTTGTGGTTATCGTTATTCCGCGCAACATCTTGCGCAACATCGACAAGGAATAACCATGAGCGCGTTCGGCAAGGTTTTGGTAAGTGGGGCGGCTAGCTTGGCCGTGAGTTTTTCCCTGCTGACCGTTAGTGCGCCCGTGCACGCGCAGTACTACGGTCAGCAATACGAACGGCCTTACGATCCAGGTCCGCAAGGCGCGTATTGCGCCAGCAACGATGGCCGTTTTGCCCGGTGCCAGGTGCCGTGGCGCGATGCGGAGTTGATACAGCAGGCGTCCAAGGCGCGTTGCATTCGCGATCAAACATGGGGTTTCGATCGTTACGGCATCTGGGTGGATCGAGGTTGCCGCGGTCAATTTGCACCTGCACGCGGCGGTAACTGGCCGCCGTACGGTGGCGGGCGTCCGGGCTGGGGGCGTCCGCAGCAACTGCAAGTGCGCTGCGAGAGTCACGGTGGCGGCTATCAACAATGCCCGGTCGAACTTCATCGCGATGACTCGGTGCAAATCGTCAACCGGCTCTCCAGTGCGGATTGCCGTGAGGGGCGCACGTGGGGTTGGTCGCGCGATGGCATTTGGGTGGATCGTGGTTGCCGCGCCGATTTCGTAGTGCAGCGTCGCTATTGACGTTGGTTGGGGTGCTAACCCCGACGTCGTGATGGATGCATGCAAGGCGGCTTGAGATTTCTCCCCCCCCACAACTTCAAAACAAAGGGAATTCGTTATGCGTCGTTACGTATTTATGGCGTTACTGTTGGTGAGTGCTGCGGCCCAGGCCATGCCGACCTTGCGCGTGGGCGAAAAGGTGCTGTCGGTGGGCGACAGTGCAGCGCGGGTGCAGGAATTGCTGGGCACGCCCGCAGTGCGCACTTATCTCCACGACCAGGAAGGCAGCTTGCCGAAAGACCAGATTTCGCGTGGCGAACAATGGCAATATCTGCTGGATGGAAAGACCGTAACCGTCACGATCATCGACGGCAAAGCCACTGACTTTGAATCACAATCCAACTAACCACCCACGGCATGTTGATACCGACGCTCGTTACCGCACGGCTGATTCTTCGAGGCTTGAGTGAAGACGATGCCGGCGCGTACGAGCGTCATTTCGTTGACTATGAAGTGGTCCGCCATCTGCCGGCCACGGTGCGACGTTCGCATGATGCAAAGGCGAGAACGAGAACCGGGGCGACTTTGACGGCGTGTTGCCTGGAACGTTCGTGGACCCTGCGCATACGCGGCGGGAGGTTTGGGAGTTGACCAGGGCGCCGTGGAGGGCCTGGCGGCAAGCTCATCCGTAGGGCTGCCAGAGTCAGGGCATGGAATTTGCTTCGTTTTGGCCATGACCATGCCCGGGCAAACCATCACCAGCAGCGGCGTGCCGAAAGTCGTCTCGCAACGGGCGATCCTTGTGCTCGGCAGTTTCACGGCTGTCTTCTTGCTGGTCATCCTCATCAGCGACTTGCGCTCGAATCTGCGTGCCCAATGGAACGAAAGCGGCCGCCGCGCGAACGAAGTGGCGCTCAGCGCCGCGCAATTGCTGCAGGCTCCCATGCGCATGAGCGTCAATGCCCTGATGGTCATTGCCGAGGAATCTCATCACATTCAACAAGCGATACCGCAGCAGCACGATGCGCTTATGCAGAACATTGTCGCTGCGGTCGTGCGCCGGCAACCGCAGATTGTCGATGTCACCGTTGTCGATGCGGCGCCCGCCGGAGCGATGTCGGCACTGNCGCAGAACGGCGGTGTTTGGGCANCTTGCGACGTAAACCCGCCTTCGATAGCCGGCATGCCGTGCTTCGGGGCGGTCGAAAAGATGCCCGGTCGCGGCATGGTGGTACCGATTGCTGCCCCCATCGACACGCGCCAATGGGTNGTGGGCAATATCCAGGTCACCGCATTGGTGCGTTATCTCTCGTCGGTGCCCCATCCCCGCAGCGTGTCCTTTTCGGTCAAGGGAGGGTATGGGCGAATCGTCTTGCAGGGCGGCAAGCCCGGAGCGGTCTCCAGCGCCGAATCGGATATGCCCCGGTGGATGGGGTGGTTGATCGACCGGCACGAGTTCGCCCCCCTTCGAGCGACGGCGCCGGTGGGGAGCTATCCGTTTACCGTGGAGGCGGCGGTGACCAGCCAGGACACGCTGGCATCGTGGTATCGCCAGTTGACGGCCATCGTCATCTTCTATTTGTTCTACCTGGCGGCGTTCATCTGCCTGCTAAGGGTGGTGGCGCGNGCCACGGCGTTGCAGGATCACTACATTCGAACCTTGCACGCCAAGTCGGAGGACTTACGCCTGGCCCAGCGGGTAGGGCGAACGGGCATGTGGTCGCTCAACGACGACGAGCAAAGCTTCGAATGTTCCGAAGAGGCCGAAGCGTTATTCGAACTGCCTTACGGGAAGGCGATCACGAGCATCAAGGATGTGCTTGCCAAGGTCGTGCCGTCGGATCGCTTGTCGCTGATGCATCGCGTCAAGACGGCATGGGCCAGCGGTGCTTGCTTGCGCACCGAATTTCGTCTGTCCCTCGATAACGGCAGCCTGCGCTACCTNTCGGTGGGCGGCCAGGTCGTGATCGACGAAAGAGGCACGCGACGCATGACCGGCACCGTGGTGGATGTCACGGAACAATGGGAGGCACGGCGGCTGCAAAGGGAAAGCGAGCACCGGTTCGAGGCGTTGTTCGAGCAGAATCCGCTGCCTTTCTGGGTGTACGACAGCGCCACGTTGCGCATTCTGGAGGTCAACGCCGCGGCGCTGCGTGCATACGGCTATTCGCGCGAAGAACTGCTGGCGATGTCGATTCTGGAGCTGCGCGACCCGGAAGATCGTCCAGCCCTTACGGCGTACGTGGCCTCATCGCCGGACATGCGGCAGCTGCCCAAGGTATGGAAATTCCGCACCAAGGCAGGCGCGGCCATCAACGTTCGCACCCATACCGCCGACATCATGTTTGCGGACCGCCCGGCGCGCCTGGTGCTGGCGGAAGACGTCACGGCGCACTTGGCCGATGAGCGCGAGCTGGCTTATCGCGCTTCGCACGACCTCATCACCGGGCTTCCCAACCAGCACGCGCTGATGGAATGGATGGACGTGCGCATCGCTGCCGGCTCTCCGTTTGAAGTGGCATACATCCAATTAGTGGGCATGGATGCCATCGGGGATACGTTCGGGATCAACGTATCCACGGGAATTGTGCAGGTAGTCGCGTCGCGCCTTGCGCAGTTGAGCGATGGCCGCGGATATCTCACGGCCATTACACATCAGGCCTTTGTGTTGGCGGATTCGAATCATCTGGTGGATTCGTTGCTGCAGGCGATCGCTGAAAGCGTGACCGAACCCATCTATTACAAAGACACGCAGCATCAGATAAACACCGTGATTGGCGTTGCCAGCTATCCTCAGGATGGCATTCAGAGCGACGCGCTGATGGCCCGTGCTGCGNTGGCCGCGCATGCGCATCTGCATAGCGATGAGCCCATTCACCATTTCNAGCCTTTGATGGCGCAGCAGTCCAGGGAGAAGCTGCATTTTTCGGCAAACTTGCGGCGGGCCGTGAAGCGGAGCGAATTCGAACTGCACTTCCAGCCGATTGCCGATTTTCCCGACATGCATCCGATCGGCCTGGAAGCGCTGATTCGTTGGCCGCAGGGCGATGGTTCCTATATCTATCCGTCGAGTTTCATTCCGGTCTGTGAGGAATCCGGCCTGATCGCACCGTTGGGCCAGTGGGTGCTGGATCAGGCGGGCAAGGCCAGCCGCGAATTGCGGGAGGCCGGCTTCGGCGATTTGCCGATTGCGATCAATGTTTCCCCGGCGGAGCTGCGCAGCCGCGACCTGATTGCCAACCTGCGCGCCGTCCGCCATGCGTACTCGCTTGCCGAGAACGCGCTGCGCGTCGAGCTGACGGAAAGCTGCCTGATCGAGCATCGGGACAAAGCGATTGCCATGATGAAGCAACTACGCGCAGACGGGGTCGCGATTGCGCTCGATGATTTTGGTACGGGATTCTCGGGCCTTTCCTATCTGCGCGATCTGCCCATCGACGTGTTGAAAATCGACCAGGCGTTTGTACGCAATGTCGATCGCGACGAACGCTCGGCGACGATTTGCGATGCCGTCATCGCGCTCGGCAAAAGCCTGAAGGTCAGCATCGTTGCCGAAGGCATCGAACGGTATTCGCAATATCGCTGGTTGAACAAGCACGGCTGCGACGGTGCGCAGGGGTTTTATATCGCAAGACCCAAGAAGCTGTCGGAAGTGTTGGTGCAGTGGTCGCGGGCGAAGGATCGCGTGCGGTGAGGCGGGTTGGGGTTGCACCCTGACGTATCTCCATGTTTTTGCAGTTTGAGAACTGCGATGCACTGCGAAGGAAGCTAGCCGTGCGTGGACGTGGACCATTGCCTGCGGCGCTTTCGGTCCCTAAAGGGCCCGAGTCACTTTTCTTTGCTGGCCCAAAGAAAAGTAACCCAAAGAAATGGCCTAAAAGGCTCGTGGCATGGGTAAGGTAAAAGCCTGAACGTGTATGGCTAGGTCGAACGTTGCTTGCCCATGGTTCAACGCCCCCGCTATACCGCGAGGCGTCGGGACGTTGAGGACTTAAAGCGCGCCGATGGGTTGAGCTTTGCTGGGATCTGCAAGATCTTTTTAAGTCCTCAGCGCTTCGACGTCTCGCGGTATAGCGGGGATGTGGAAGCTTGGCTGGTCAGCGATCAAAGCAAGGCGTGATCGTTCTGGCTTGTAACCTGCACAGTGCCATGAGCTCTTCAGGCCGTTTCTTTGGGTTACTTTTCTTTGGGCCAGCAAAGAAAAGTGACTCGGTCGCCTATGGCGATCGAAAGCGCCGCAGGCAATGGTGCACGTCCACGCGCGGCTAGCTTCCTTCACGGTGGATTGCAGTTTGAGAACTGCAAAAACGTGGATACATATCAGGGTGCTGAGGGCGCCGGCGGAAAGTGCAGTGTGAAACGCGTATGGTTCGCAGCGCTCTGCACCGATACCGATCCCCCATGCAGCTCCATGATGCTCTTCACGATCGACAGTCCAAGTCCCGTGGACGTGGCCGAGTCGCTGCGGGAACGGTCCACGCGGTAAAAGCGGTCGAACAGCTTGTCCAGATGTTCCGGGGCGATGTTTTTGCCGGGGTTGCCCACGCTGACATCGATGCCTTGTTCGGTCTTCGCTGCGTGCAGGCGAATCGTTTCGCCGCTCGGCGTATAGCGCAGCGCGTTGGAAAGCAGGTTGTTCACCGCACGACGGAACAGATCGCGGTCGGCATAAACCGTAGCCGATGCATGCACATGGATAGTGACNCCCGCCTCGGCAGAAAGGCCCTCGAAGTAATCGGCAATGCGCTGCAATTCCTGTCCCGAATCCAGCACCACGCGCTGTATCGCGAATTGAGGGCTTTCCGCGCGTGCCAGGAACAGCACGCTTTCGATCGTGCGGCTGACGCGATCGCACTCCTCGATATTGGAACCGAGCAGCGTTTCATAGTCGGCAATGGAACGCTGCCGATTCAGCGCCACTTCGTTGGCCCCGCGCAGATTGCCAATCGGCGTGCGCAGGTCGTGTGCCAGATCCACCGTGAATTGCCATACGCGCGCAAAGCCCTGTTCCAGGCGGGCGAGCATTTCATTCAATGACGTGGCCAGCGCGAGCAGTTCGGTTGGTGCATCCTGCAGCGGCATGCGCGTGCTCAGGCGCTGGGCGGTAATGGCGGATGCACTTTCCGCCATGGTCCGCAACGGACGCAGCGCGCGGCGCACCAGCAGAGAGCTCAGCACTACTGCAACCAGCAGGCCCGCAAGCACGGAAAGCGAGACGTCGCTGCGATACTTGTCGAGCAAGGCCGTGCGGTCCGCCAGCGAGCGCGCCACAGCGATGGTGACCGGTTCGCCGTCTTTCAAGGTGATCGTCGTGGCGACTCCGCGTATTTCATTGCCGTCGCGATCCTTCCAGGATTGGATGCTTTCGGGAACGATGCGCTGGCTCGCCGGCACCACCGGCTGCATGAGCAGGNCATAGCCCCAAGGCACATGNTCGATCAGCACGCGGCCATGGCGATCGAGCACACGCAAGCCGTTGGCATTGTCGCCCAGCATCAAGGCGATCAAGCGATCCTTGTGCGCGACGATGTCGTCAGGCGATTGCAGCTCTTCGGCCAGTCTGCGCAAATGCCGTGCATCCAGCATGATGTTGGTCTGGTCGTGGATATAGACGCGGCGAGACACCACTTTGAACAGCAATAAACCCACTACGCTGAAGCAGGCCACCGTGATCACCATGAAGGTGATGGTGAGGCGCGCGGTGAGTGAAAGGCGCATTACTCGTCCTCGTGTTCGAGATCGAGCACGTAACCCATGCCGCGTACGGTATGGATCAGCTTCACCTCGAAACCATCGTCGATCTTCGAGCGCAGCCGCCGGATCGCTACCTCCACCACGTTGGTGTCGCTGTCGAAATTCATGTCCCACACGTAGGAGGCGATCTGCGTGCGGCTCAGTACTTCGCCGCGCCGACGCGCCAGCAATTGCAGCAGCGAGAATTCGCGCGGGGTGAGATCTACACGCTGACCCGCGCGCCGCACGCGCCGGCGAACGGCGTCGATTTCCAGGTCGCCGATATGCATGTGCTCGACATCCCTGGGCGGGCCGCGGCGGAGCAGGGTGCGAATGCGCGCCAGCAGTTCCACGAACGCGAACGGCTTTACCAGGTAATCATCGGCACCCAGTTCCAGGCCGCGAACGCGCTCTTCCAGCTCGTCCATGGCGGTGAGGAACAGCACCGGCGTATCGCGTTTGGCGCGCAGGCGTTTCAGTACCTCCCAGCCGTCCATGCCCGGCAGCATGATGTCGAGCACGATCAGCGCATAGTCCTCTTCCAGCGCGTTATGCAAGCCGTCGATGCCGTTGGTGGCGATATCGACCGTGAAGCCGGATTCCTCGAGCCCTTTTTTCAGGTACTCGCCGGCTTTCTTTTCGTCTTCGACTACGAGCAGGCGCATTGGCGGTTCTCTAGGTTTTCGTGCTCCCTCCCCTGCTTGCAAGGGAGGGCTGGGGTGGGGCTGCTCGCGCTTGCGGCGCAGCCTGAATTTACGGCGAGAGTGCTTCACCCCGCCCCGACCCTTCCCTACTGCACGTAGGGGAGGGGATATGTACGCACTTACCAGCATCATCTCGTTGGTGCACATCTTAGCCACCCCGCACACAGGCCGCGATTACAAAATCGTCAGGTCCCTGTCAGTACCCGGCAAGCGCCCGAAATCTAGCCTTTGAGCCACCTTCCGTTCAAAGGCCCGTTCGATATGTGGATCGTCCATCTGGCGCTGCGCCGACCGTATACCTTCATCGTGCTGGCTTTGCTGCTCTTCATCATCGGTCCGCTGATGATCTTTCGCACGCCGACGGACATTTTTCCCAATATCAATATTCCGGTGCTCAGCATCGTCTGGAGCTACAACGGCTTTTCCGCCGATGACATGGCCAACCGGATCACCACGCCGTTCGAGCGTGCACTGACGTCCGACGTGGACAACATCGAGCATGTCGAGTCGCAGACCGTCAATGGCACGGCGGTGGTCAAGGTGTATTTCCACCAGGGCGCGGACATCAATCGCGCTATTGCCGAGGCCGTATCCAGCGCGCAGTCGATCATCCGCGTGCTGCCGCCCGGCACTTTGCCGCCGCTGGTGATCTCCTACAACGCTTCCACCGTGCCGATCCTGCAACTTGCGCTGTCCAGCAAGACATTGTCCGAGCAGGAGCTGTACGACCTCGGCAACAACTTCATCCGCACGCAGCTGGCCACGGTGCAGGGCGCGGCCGTGCCGTTGCCGTTCGGCGGCAAGGTGCGGCAGGTGATGGTGGACATCAATTCGCAGGCGATGCAGGCGCGTGGTTTGTCGCCGCTCGACGTGGTCAATGCGGTGAATGCGCAGAACCTGATTCTTCCCGGG
>Ga0055529_1001041_pt1 | contig 13022 bp, 9 predicted proteins | sample AraplaCol_mCL_r2_FD_55007 | JGI IMG/M metagenome (GOLD analysis project Ga0055529, IMG submission 55007) | Arabidopsis root microbial communities from North Carolina, USA - plate scrape CL_Col_mCL_r2 | ecosystem: Host-associated > Plants > Roots > Endosphere | place: USA: North Carolina...
CGCCACGCCCGGGCAATGGCAGGGCAGCGCCGTCCTCAAGCCTTCCGGCGACCTGCACAAGAGCGACGTGGTGCTGGTCCTGGCCGGCGACAACGTGCCCGGCGACGGCCAGGTCGTGTGCGGCATCGCCTCGGTCGACGAAAGCGCCATCACCGGCGAATCGGCGCCGGTGATCCGCGAGTCGGGCGGCGACTTCTCGTCGGTGACGGGCGGCACGCGCGTGCTGTCGGACTGGATCTTCGTGCGCATCGCGGCCAATCCGGGCGAAAGCTTCCTGGACCGCATGATCGCCATGGTCGAAGGCGCCAAGCGCCAGAAAACACCCAACGAACTGGCGCTGACCATTCTGCTGGTGGGCCTGACCCTCGTGTTCCTGCTGGTCTGCGTCACGCTGCTGCCCTTCTCGGCCTATGCCGTGCAGACGTCCGGCGGCGGCGCCGTGGTGTCGGTCACGGCGCTGGTGGCCCTGCTGGTGTGCCTCATTCCCACCACCATCGGCGGCCTGCTCTCGGCCATCGGCGTGGCGGGCATGAGCCGCATGATGCAGGCCAACGTCATCGCCACCTCCGGCCGCGCGGTGGAAGCCGCCGGCGACGTGGACGTGCTGCTGCTGGACAAGACCGGCACCATCACCTTCGGCAACCGCCAGGCCGCGGCCTTCCTGCCCGCGCCCGGCGTGAGCGAACGCGAACTGGCCGAAGCCGCCCGCCTGGCCTCGCTGGCCGACGAGACGCCCGAAGGCCGCAGCATCGTCGCGCTGGCCGACCGCCAGCTGGGCGCGCTGCCGAGCAGCCAAATGCCGGGCGCCGAGTTCGTGCCCTTCACCGCCCAGACCCGCATGAGCGGCGTGGACCTGAACGGCCATTCGGTGCGCAAGGGCGCGGTCGACGCCGTGACCGCCTGGCTGCGCGACGCGGCCGCCGCCCTGCCCGCCGCGCTGGCGCGCGACGCCGAGACCATCGCCCGCCGCGGCAGCACGCCGCTGGCCGTGGCCGACGGCGGCCGCGCGCTGGGCGTGATCGAGCTCAAGGACATCGTCAAGCCGCAGATCCAGCCGCGCTTCGCCGAACTGCGCCGTATGGGCATCAAGACGGTGATGATCACCGGCGACAACAAGCTCACCGCCGCCGCCATCGCCGCCGAAGCGGGCGTGGACGACTTCCTGGCCGAAGCCACGCCCGAGGCCAAGCTCAAGCTCATCCGCAACTACCAGCGGGAAGGCCGCCTGGTGGCCATGACGGGCGACGGCACCAACGACGCGCCCGCGCTGGCCCAGGCCGACGTGGCCGTGGCCATGAACTCGGGCACGCAGGCCGCCAAGGAAGCCGGCAACATGGTGGACCTGGACTCCAATCCCACCAAGCTGATCGAGATCGTCGAGATCGGCAAGCAGATGCTGATGACGCGCGGCTCGCTCACCACCTTCAGCATCGCCAACGACGTGGCGAAGTACTTCGCCATCATCCCGGCGGCCTTCGCCGCGGTGTACCCGCAGCTGGGCGTGCTCAACATCATGCACCTGGCCACGCCCGCCTCGTCCATCCTCTCGGCCGTGATCTTCAACGCGCTCATCATCATCGCGCTGATCCCGCTGGCGCTGAAGGGCGTGCGCTACCGCCCGCTGGGCGCGGCCATCCTGCTGCGCCGCAATCTGCTGATCTACGGCCTGGGCGGCCTGCTGGTGCCCTTCGCCGGCATCAAGCTGATCGACATGATCCTGGCCGCCATGAGCTGGGCTTGAACGAACAAGCCCGCCTATTGCCCACATCGAGGAACCCGTCATGCAACAAGCCATCCCCACCGCCAAACCCGCAGGCCTGCTGCGCCCCGCCCTGGCGCTGTTCATCGCCCTGTCGGTCATCACCGGCCTCATCTACCCGCTGATCACCACCGGCGTCGCCAAGCTGGCCTTTCCGCATCAAGCCTCGGGCTCGCTGATCAAACGCAACGGCCAGGTCATCGGCTCGTCGCTCATCGGCCAGCCCTTCAGCTCGCCCGGCTATTTCTGGGGCCGCCCTTCGGCCACCTCGCCCATGCCCGATAACGCGGCCTCGTCGGGCGGCTCCAACCTGGGCCCCGCCAACCCCGACCTGACCCAGGCCGCGAAGGACCGCATCGCGGCGCTCAAGGCGGCCGATCCGGCCAACACGGCGCCGGTGCCCGTGGACCTGGTCACCGCTTCGGCCAGCGGCCTGGATCCGCAGATCAGCCCCGCCGCCGCCGACTACCAGATCGCCCGCGTGGCCCGTGCACGCAAGCTGCCGGAAGATGCCGTGCGCAAGCTGGTGGAGCAGTACACCAAGGCCGGCGCCTGGATGGGCTTGCTGGGGGATGCCACGGTCAATGTGCTGGAGTTGAATCTGGCGTTGGATAAGGTGAGTGCTGCGGGGCATTGATTGTGTTTGAGTTCTTGAGCCACCTGCGGCAGGACTGCGGCGTCGAAACATGCGGGGTCTTAAAACAACCGCCACATGAAGCTGATGCGAGCCGAGGACCCCGGAGGAATCCGAAGCGGAGCCGCGGAAGCGGCGAGCATCGGAATTCCGCAGGGCAGCCTCGGCGCCTTAAGAACCCAGATAACGACAGTTAATAAACAGCCATAGCAGCTCAAGAACTCAAACAACCAGACACCCCAAGAAGTTGCGGCGTACCATGCGAAAAGCAACTCACAGGAGCAACCAGGCAATGAAGATGTCCCCCTTCTCCTTCGGCACTACCGACTGGTCGAAAATCGAAATCACCGAACACCCCGGAGAAACCGGCAAAGCCTACTGGCGCACGCAATACTTCGGCGACGAGGACAATAAAATCCGCGTCCGCATGGTCGAGTACACCCCCGGCTATCTCGCCGACCACTGGTGCAGCAAAGGCCACGTCCTCTTCTGCCTCGAGGGTCAACTGGAAACCACGCTCGAAGACGGCCGCACCTTCACCCTCAAGGCCGGCATGAGCTATCAAGTGGGCGACAACGCCGAAGCGCATCAATCCCACACTTCCGTCGGCGCCAAACTGTTCATCGTCGACTGACCCAAACCCTATCGCCATGGCCGCATCCGGGGACGCGCGTCCCGATCCCGATCGACTGCTCAGGCAGTTGGACGACACGACCGACGCCGCCCGACGCGGCCGCCTGCGCATCTACTTCGGCGCCTCCGCCGGCGTCGGCAAAACCTACGCCATGCTGTCGGCCGCCCGCGTGCAGCGCGACCAGGGCGTGGACGTCGTCGCCGGCATCGTCGAAACGCACGGCCGGCGCGAGACCGCCGAACTCATCGAAGGCCTGGAGTTCCTGCCGCCGCAATCCATAAGCTATCGCGACCGCACGCTGCAGGAATTCGACCTGCCCGGCGCGCTGCAGCGCAAGCCGCGCATCCTCCTGGTCGACGAGCTCGCGCACTCCAACGTTCCCGGCGCGCGGCACGCCAAGCGCTGGCAGGACGTCGAAGAACTGCTCGATGCCGGCATCGACGTCTGGACCACGCTCAACGTTCAGCACCTGGACAGCCTGAACGAGGCCGTCGGCGGCATCACCGGGATCAAAGTCTGGGAAACCGTGCCGGACGCCGTGTTCGACGCGGCCGACGAAATCATTCTGGTGGACCTGTCGGCCGACGAACTGCTGCGCCGCCTGAAAGAAGGCCGGGTCTACCTGCCCGAACAGGCGCAGCGCGCCGGCAGCAACTTCTTTCGCAAGGGCAACCTCATCGCCCTGCGCGAGCTGGCCCTGCGCCGCACGGCCGATCACGTCGACGACGACGTCAAGGCCTATCGCGACGAGCGCGCCATCGAGCCGGTGTGGCGCACGCGCGAAACCGTGCTGGCCTGCATCGGCCCCGGGCCGCAGGCCGCGCACGTGGTGCGCAGCGCTCAACGTTTGGCGCGCCAGCTCGAATGCGACCTGCACGTCATCACCGTGACCACGCCGCGCATCGCCGCCCTGCCGCCGGCGCGCCAGCGCCTGCTCGAGCAGGCCATGGCGCTGGCCGAACAACTGGGCGCGCACATCGAAACCCTGGCCGGCGACAATCCCACCGAAGTCATCGTCCGCTATATCCGCCGGCACAACATCAGCAAGGCCGTGGTCGGCCGCGATGAAATCCGCAGCCGCTCGTCCGTCTGGCTCGGCGCGCTGCTGGGCGGGGTCTTGTCGCGCCGCCGCGGCAGCCTGGCCGAAGCCCTGGTGCGCGCCTGCCCCGACGTGGACATCGTGCGCATCGCCGCGACCGCGGCGCCGGAACCGCAGCGCGACCTCGCAGCGCCCGAAGCCGGCGAGACCGCCGCGCCGCTCTCGCGCCAGGGCTATGCCTGGGCCGGCGCCTATTGCGCCATCGCCACGCTGGTCTCGAGCGCCGCCTTCCCGGCGCTGCACCAGACCAATATCGTCATGTTCTATCTGCTCGCGGTCGTGGCCGCGGCGCTACGCCACGGCCGCGGCCCGGCCGCACTGGCGGCCGCGGTCAGCGTGGGCCTGTTCGATTTCTTCTTCGTGCAGCCGCTGTGGTCCTTCGCGGTGTCCGACGTGCAGTATCTGCTGACCTTCGCCGTGCTGCTGGGCGTGGGCCTGCTCGTCGGCCAACTCACGGCAGGTTTGCGCGCCCAGGCCCAAAGCTCGGCCAAGCGCGAGGCCGACACGCGCGGGCTGTACGAGTTCGCGCGCGAATTGTCCTCGGCCCTGCTGGCCGAGCAGATCGTCGGTTCGGCCGAGAATTTTCTCAAGGCGGCTTTCAACGCCCAAAGCGCGCTTTACGTGCAGAGGCTGGACGATCAATTGCATCTGGCGCCCAAGCCGGCCGGCATGCCCGACCCCGACCCTGCCCTGGCGCAATGGACCTTCGACCATGGNCAGGCCGCGGGCATCGGCACGACCACGCTCAGCAACAGCCCGATCCTGTACCTGCCGCTGCGCGCGCCCATGCGCGTGCGCGGCGTGCTGGCGCTGGACGCGTCGCAGCGCGCGCTCTATGCCGAGCCAGAAACCCGGCGCCAGCTCGAAGCCTACGCCACCCTCATCGCCATCGCGCTCGAACGCCTGCACTACGTCGAAGTGGCGCAGCAGGCCCTGGTCGGCATCGAATCCGAACGCCTGCGCAACTCGCTGCTGGCTGCCGTCTCGCACGATCTGCGCACGCCGCTCACGGGGCTCATCGGCATGGCCGACACCCTCGCGCGCGATTCCGACTCCCTGTCCGCCGCGGCCCGCGAAAGGGTGCAAGCCATGCGCGACCAGGCACGGCGCATGTACGCCCTGGTCGTCAACCTGCTCGACATGGCGCGCCTGCAGAATCGCGAAACGCCGCTGCGACGCGAGTGGCAATCGATCGAAGAACTGGTCGGCGCGGCGCTGGCCGCCATGAAGGAAAGCCTGGCCGGCCGGCCCGTCACGGTGGATCGGCTATCCGATTTGCCGCTGGTGGAATGCGACGGCGTGCTGATCGAGCGCGTGCTGTGCAATCTGCTGGAAAACGCCGCCAAATACACGCCGCCAGGCGGCCCCATCCATATCGGTGCGGCACTGCAGGGCCAGATGCTGCAGGTCGCCGTGAGCGACCAGGGCCCAGGCGTGCCGGCTTCAGGGCGGCAGCGCATCTTCGAGAAATTCACCCGCGGCGCGAGCGAATCCTCCACGCCCGGCGTGGGCCTGGGCCTGGCCGTCTGCAGCGCCATCCTGCAGGCGCACCGCGGTCGCATCTGGGTCGATCCCGATTACCATCAAGGCGCTCGCTTCGCGTTCTCCCTGCCCCTGGGCACGCCCCCTGCCCTGGAACCCGAACCCCGCTAATCCCGCCGCACCATGTTCGACTACCGCCCCACCGTACTGTTGATCGAAGACGACGCCCACATCCGCCGCTTCGTGCACGACGCGCTCGCGGCGGAAGGCTGCGAGGTCTTCCAGGCCGACACCGTCAAGCGCGGCCTGATCGAGGCCGGCACGCGCCAGCCCGACGCCGTGGTGCTGGACCTGGGCCTGCCCGACGCCGACGGCATGACGCTTATCCGCGAGCTGCGCGGCTGGACCGAAGTGCCCGTGCTGGTGCTGTCGGCTCGCAGCCAGGAAACCGACAAGATCGCCGCGCTGGACGCGGGCGCCGACGATTATCTGAGCAAGCCCTTCGGCGTGGGCGAACTGCTGGCGCGGCTGCGCGTGCTGCTGCGCCGCCGCGCCCGCGACGCCTCGAACGCGGCCGACGTCGATTTCGGCGACGTCCACGTCGACCTGGCCCGGCGCTTCGTCGTGCGCGCCGGCCGGCCGGTGCACCTGACCCAGATCGAATACCGCCTGCTGGTCACGCTGCTGGCGCATCGCGGCAAGGTGCTGACGCACCGCGAACTGCTGCGCGAGGTGTGGGGCCCGTCGCACGTGGAAAGCAACCACTATCTGCGCATCTACATGGGCCATCTGCGCCAGAAGCTGGAAGCCGATCCGGCTCAGCCGGCTTATCTGCTGACCGAGATCGGCGTGGGCTACCGCTTCGCGGCCTGATCGCCGCGCCGGCCAACGCTCGGCCGCATCGGGAAACTCACGGCCGATACCGGCCTATCCGCGCCGCATCCGCCTCGCTCGGCGCGGGACGGCCGAAGAGATACCCCTGCACTTCCACGCAGCCTTTGTCCGTGACGCAAACCAGCTGTTCGTCGGTCTCGACGCCTTCCGCCACGGTCGTCACCCCCAGGTTCTTGCCCAGGTCCGCGATGGCTTGCACCACGGCCGCGCAATCGGGCCGCGCCAAGGCATCGCGCACGAACGAGCCGTCGATCTTGATCTTGTCGAAAGGAAAAATCCGCACATGGGCCAGCGATGAAAAACCCGTGCCGAAATCGTCCAACGCAATGCGTACGCCCATCGCCCGGATCTCGCGCAATTCCACCGCCACGGCGCCGTCATCCCGCAGCAGGGCGGTCTCCGTCACCTCGATTTCCAGGCGCGAAGGCTCCAACCCAGACTCGGCAATGGCCGTGGCAATGGCCGGCGCCATGGTTCCGCGGCCCAATTGCACCGCCGAGACATTGACGGCGACACGCGTGCCGTCCTGCCAATGCATGGCTTCATGGCATGCCCGCTGCAACACGAACCGGCCTATCTGATCGATCAAGCCGCTGCCCTCGGCGATCGGAATGAATTCCTGCGGAGACACCCAGCCGCGCCTCGGGCTATGCCAGCGCACGAGCGCCTCCCTGGCCGTGACCCGCCGCGACGCGATATCGACGATGGGCTGGTAGAACACGAAAAGGTCTTGCTCTTCCTGCAGCGCGGCTTGCAGTTCCGTCTCCAGGCGCAGGCGCTCGCGCGCGTGGTTTTCCATTTCCACCGTGAACAGGCGGAATGTCCCCTTGCCTGCGGCCTTGGCCGCATACAGCGCCATGTCGGCATGCGCCAGCAATGCCGTGGCGGTTTCGCCTCGGCGCGTGGTCAGCACGCATCCGATCGAGGCGCCGATGCGTACCTGCGCATCCTTTTCCAGGACGTAAGGCGCCGAAAGCGTGTCCACCATGCTCGCCGCCATCCGCGCCGCGTCTTTCTCGCTGGTATCGCGCAGGAGCGCGGCAAATTCGTCCCCGCCTATCCGGCCCAGCGACATGTCCGCGACTCCCAGGCACTGCGCGTCGAGGCGCCGGGCAACCTGCCGCAACAGTTCGTCGCCGGCATAATGGCCGCGCCCGTCGTTGACGAATTTGAATCCGTCCAGATCGATGTAGAGCAAACCGATCATTCCCTGCGGATCGGCAAGGCTGAGCTCGAGTTGCTCCAGGAACGACGCGCGGTTCGGCAGCCCCGTCAGCGCGTCCTGGTGCGCCAGCCTGTGTATGCGCTCCTCGGCCCGCAGCCCGTCGACCATGTCGATGAACGCGCGGTAGTTGCCGAAGACCAGGATCATGAACATGGCCGACGCCAGGACCAGGTTGACCGCCACGGCGATCAGCGTCAGATTTCCCGTCGAAACAAACAGGCCGACAAACGCCACGTTCACGATCGTGACCATGATGATCGCGGCCGACCGCAGCTGCCTCAGGCTGAAAACGCACCCCATGGTGGTGATCGCCACATAGAAGGCCACATGCGCTTTCGCATAGGCGCCGCCATAGGGAAACAGGCACAGCGCCCAGGCCGTGAACGCGGTGGCCACGGGAACGGCCACCCAATTCGCGCGCACGAGCATCCGACTTGCCGTTTCGATGGTCGGGATCGACCGGCGCGCCCGGTTCCAATGCAGGATCCGCGTCGCGCTTCCCAGGGTCAGCAGCGCGGGCGCAACGGTCGTCAGCCAGAGCGGCGCATACGCCATGTGGGTCATGGCCACGATCCAGGTGCTCGATATGAAGATCAGATGCATCACCGGAAGCTGCTGCGCCAGCGCCCGGTATTGCGCCATCAGCATATCGGTGCGATCCAGCGGCACGGTAACGAGGCCGATCGTCTCCGNCAGCAATTTTCTCGGTGTCATGGCCTCGTGTCGTCGACCTTGCGTGCGCGGCGCCTACATATTGGCGATCATCGCCCGGCCGAAGCCCGAGCACGACACCTGCTCGGCGCCCGGCATCAGGCGCGCGAAATCGTAGGTCACCTTCTTGGCCAGGATGTTCTTTTCCATGCTGTGGATGATGAGCTCGGCCGCCTCCAGCCAGCCCATGTGGCGCAGCATCATCTCGGCCGCCAGGATCTGCGAGCCCGGATTGACGTAGTCCTTGCCGGCGTATTTGCGCGCCGGGCCGTGCGTGACCTCGAACACCGCCACCGTGCCGGAAATATTGGCGCTGGGCGCGATGCCGTGCCCGCCCACCTGGGCCGCCACGGCATCGGAAATATAGTCGCCGGTCAGGTTCATCGTGGCGATCACGTCGAATTCGGCCGGTCGCAGCAGCACGCGCTGCATGAACGCGTCGGTCAGGACGTCCTTGACGATGATGTCGCGGCCCGTGCGCGGATTCTTGATGCGGCACATGGGGCCCTTGTCGATCAGGCGCGCGCCGAATTCGTCGACGGCCAGGGCATAGCCCCAGTCGCGGAAGCTGCCTTCGGTGAACTTCATGATGTTGCCCTTGTGCACCAACGTCACCGAGCTGCGGTCATGGTCGATCGCGTACTGGATGGCCTGGCGCACCAGGCGCTCCGAGCCTTCGCGCGAGATGGGCTTGATGCCGATGGCCGAGGTGTCGGGAAAGCGCAGCTTCGCGCCCAGTTCGTTCTGCAGCAACGCGATGAGCCGCCCGGCCTCGTCCGACTGCGCCGCATATTCGATGCCGGCGTAGATGTCCTCGGAGTTCTCGCGGAACACGACGATGTCGGTCTTTTCCGGCTCGCGCACCGGCGAGGGCACGCCCTTGATGTAGCGCACGGGCCGCAGGCACACATAGAGGTCGAGCTTCTGGCGCAGCGCCACGCTCAGGGACCGGATGCCGCCGCCCACCGGGGTGGTCAGCGAGCCNTTGATCGCGACGGTGTACTCGCGGATGGCNTCCAGGGTCTCGTCGGGCAGCCAATTGCCCTGGCCGTAGACCTGCGTGGCCTTCTCGCCGGCATAGACTTCCATCCAGTGGATCTTGCGCCGGCCGCCATAGGCCTTGTCCACGGCGGCGTCGACCACCGCGCGCATCACGGGGCTGATGTCCACGCCCACGCCGTCGCCCTCGATGTAGGGAATCACGACCTGGTCCGGCACGGCAAGCGATTGGTCGGCGTTGACGGTGATTTTCCGGCCCTCGGCGGGGACCTTGATGTTCTGGTACGGCATGCGGCTGGCTCCGGTATGGTCGGGGGCAATTTCTATAGAATATAGCCTGTACTGCAGGACTTTCTCATGTTCAATCCTTCACGCGATCAAGTTCGCGAATTTTTCGTCGAGACCTGGCGCAAGCATCGGGCCAACGAGGTGCTCACCCCGCTGGAGTCGATGGCGCTCGACTGGGTGATCGAACACCCCGAATACCACGCCGACCTCGAAAACCCCGAGGCCAGCCAGGCCGAGTATCCGGTCGAAAAAGGCCGCACCAATCCCTTCCTGCACTTGTCGATGCATCTGGCCATCGCCGAGCAGCTTTCCATCGACCATCCGCGCGGCATACGCGCCGCGTATCAAAAGCTGGTCAACCGCAGCGACGCCCACCATGCCGCGCACGAGATCATGGAATGCCTGGGCCAGGTCGTGTGGGAGGCCCAGCGCCTGGGCACGCCGCTGGACAGCGAAGCCTATATCGAGCTGATCCGCCAGCGCGCCGAGCGCTGAAGCCGGGGCGATGAGCGAATCCAACCGCCGCGCGGCCTTCAGCAAGCGTTTCGCGCTCGGCTTTTCCAGCCGCGCGCGGATGATATGCACGCGCGTCTACCGCAGCCTGCGGATGCAAGCATGGTTCCCGCACGTTCCACTGGCCCTGGCTGTCGGTCTGGCCGGCGTGGTCCAGGCCTGGCCGTCGCTGGAGTCTATGCGCGAGGTCGTCGCTTTCTTCGCGGCGTCCCGGGAGGTAAACGACCTGTCCCGCGGCTTCGACGCGCTGGCGATCCATGGCGTATCGCAAGAACTGGTCGGCGTCTTGCTGATGGTGCTTGCGCTAGGCCTGCTCCTGCATTCGCGGTTGGCGTGGGTGCTGACGCTGATGATGACGGCCGCCACGGTCGGACTGCAGTTCATGCCGCATGCGCAGCCGCTGCCGGCCGTCACCGTCTATAGCGGGGTCTTGCTCGTCCTGCTGACTCTGGCATACCGCAGTTTTCAACGCGCCAGCCTGGCAACCGGCACGCTGTTCGCGCTGATCGGCGTTCTTCTGACCATAGGCTACGGGGTGCTCGGCAGCTACACGCTCGGCCGGGAATTTGCGCCGCCGATCGCCGACTTCGACTCGGCGCTCTATTTCACCGTGGTTACCATGTCCACGGTGGGCTATGGCGATATCGTCCCGCATACGGCGCACGCCCGGCTGTTCGCGGTCTCGCTGATCATACTGGGGCTCGCGATCTTCGCCACATCGCTGACCGCGATTGCCGGGCCGCTGATCAATCGGCGCATGATGAACTTGCTGCAACCCAGGAAAAAAAGAATGAAGCGCACAGACCATATCATCGTGATCGGCAACACGCCCCTCGCCCGCAACACCATCAGGGCATTGACCGCCCGGGGCCTGCACGTCACCGCGATCTGGCCGGCGCGGCCGCCGGAAGGGGTACAAGAGCCCGAGGATCTCGTGATCGGCGATGCCAGCGACAGCGAGGTCCTGGGCGGCGCCGGAATCGCCAATGCCCGGGCAGTTCTGGCCCTGGGTGCAGACGATTCGGACAATGCCTTCGCGACGCTCGCCGCCAAAGACGCCAATGCGCAGGTGCGCACCGTGCTCGCGGTCAGCGACGCTCACAGCATGGGCCGGGTACGCCACGTCCGCCCGGATGCCGTTCTTGCGCTGCCGGCCATCGGCGGGGAGCTCCTGGCAATGGCGCTGAGCGGGGAGGAAGTCAACCTCGACGGGCTCCTGGGTCAGCTCCTGAAGTTGGGCGACGCAGAGGGCGCCATGACGGGCGGAGGAACCCCGGCCTAGGGTTCGATGGGCACGAACGGCTGGTACTCGACATGCGCGCCGCGCACGACGACCGCCGTGGCCTCGGGCACCTGGGCCCAGGCCTGCGGCAGATCGATGAGCGGCTCGGAGACGATCAGATAGGCGTTGTCGCCCGCGGCCGCGATGTGCGAGTCGTCGGGGTAGAGCNCGTAGAAATGCTTGAACGAGGTGCTGTGGTAGAGCGAGGCCGACTTGCCTTCGGTCGAATAGCGCACCGCCACCAGTTGCTCGCCGTCGCTCGCGCACACGGTCATCCTGACCGGATGCTCGATGCCCTGCCGGCGCGCCGTGGCCTCGATGAAGCCGACCATGCGCGCCAGCGCCTGCACCGGGCCCTGCTCCAGCCCGAAAGTCATGGCGAGATGGAACATCGCTTCCGAATCGGTCGATCCTTCCAGCGAATTGAAGCGCTCCGGATCGATCGCCACCAGCAGGTCGCGGCGCACGAGCGGAAAGTTCTCGACCAGCCCGTTGTGCACGAACATCCAGCGCCCGTGGCGAAACGGGTGGCAGTTGGTCTGCTGCACGGGCGTATGCGTGGCCGCGCGTATGTGCGCCAGGAACATGGGCGCCGCCACGGCACGGGACAGCTCGCGCAGGTTGTGATCGTTCCAGGCCGGCTGCACGCTGCGATAGCGAAAGGGCAGGTCGAACGGCTGCTGGTACCAGCCGATGCCGAAGCCGTCGCCGTTGGTGGTCGTCGCGCCCAGCCGCGAATGCAGGCTCTGGTCGATCAACGAATGGTGCGCGCGGAACAGCAGCGTTTCCAGATGGACGGGGTTGCCCGTGTAGGCCAGCCAGCGACACATGATGCTCTCCTTTGCGCCAGGATCCGGGGAAACGAGGGGTCCGGCGAGGGGCGCTCGCAGGGGCTCCCATGGCGCGGGCGCTATGATAGGCGAAGACTTTAACATCGCACCCGCCCATGCAGAACACGTCCGCCGCACCCCGCTTCGAAGGCACCGACCGCTACGTCGCCACCGACGACCTCAAACTGGCCGTGAACGCGGCCCTGACCTTGCAGCGCCCGCTGCTCATCAAGGGCGAGCCCGGCACCGGCAAGACCATGCTGGCCGAGGAAGTGGCCCGCGCCCTGGACCGGCCGCTGCTGCAGTGGCACATCAAGTCCACCACCAAGGCGCAGCAGGGCCTGTACGAATACGACGCCGTCTCGCGCCTGCGCGATTCGCAGCTGGGCGACGAAAAGGTGCGCGACATCCGCAACTACATCGTGCAGGGCACGCTGTGGCAGGCCTTCGAATCCGACCAGCCGGTGGTGGTGCTGATCGACGAGATCGACAAGGCCGACATCGAATTCCCCAACGACCTGCTGCGCGAGCTCGACCGCATGGAGTTCCATGTGTACGAGACGCGCCAGACGGTGCAGGCCAGGCACCGTCCGCTGCTCATCATCACCTCGAATAACGAGAAAGACCTGCCCGACGCTTTCCTGCGCCGCTGCTTTTTTCACTACATCCGCT
>Ga0055529_1001066_pt1 | contig 12719 bp, 8 predicted proteins | sample AraplaCol_mCL_r2_FD_55007 | JGI IMG/M metagenome (GOLD analysis project Ga0055529, IMG submission 55007) | Arabidopsis root microbial communities from North Carolina, USA - plate scrape CL_Col_mCL_r2 | ecosystem: Host-associated > Plants > Roots > Endosphere | place: USA: North Carolina...
CGATTGATTGCCTCCGTGAAGCCCAAGAGCCTCTCGCCCTCGCGTTCTCTGCCTCCACGCCGCCTGCTAGCAATCGCTGCTGCCGCTGCCCTGTTCAGCAGTCAGGGCGTTCATGCCTCCTCGCAGACCAAGCACCCTAAGGCCACGCTCAATGGCACGGAAGTGATCTGCCCACTGGGCAGTTTCTTCTGCCCGCCGCGTCCGGACAACTTCGCGCTGTGCAAGCCCAATGGCATGCTGGAGTTCTACGACCCGTTCCTGAGCAAGGATTCGGCGCTGCGTTCAACGGCCAACACGCAAGTCTGGGCCGACCACGTGGAAAGCCCGGATCAAATCACCTATCACCTGAGCGGCCACGTGAAGACCGTCCGCGCCGACCAGGAGCTGCAGGCGGACGTCGCCGACTACAACAGCGACACCACCGATTACGACGCCCGCGGCAACGTGCATTACCAGGAGGCCACGCACCTGCTGTCGGCCGACCACATCACCGGTAACACCGATAAAAGCACGGGCCTGGCGACCGGCAGCTTGCGCTATCAGATGCTCGATTCGCACGGCAACGGCACCGCGGTGCGCGCGGAAATGCTGGATGCGGATCGCAATCGCTATTCGATGGCCACATATTCCACCTGCGACATCGGCCGGCACATCTGGGAAATCCGCGCCAGGGAGATCGACACCGACGACGTCACCGGGCGCGGCGTTGCGCACAGCGCCACGATGAGCATGTATGGCGTGCCGTTCTTCTATTTCCCGTGGATGTCGTTCCCGCTCAACAATGAGCGTCAGAGCGGATTCCTGTATCCGTACTTCGAACACACCGGCCGCGCGGGCTACCAGTTCCGCATTCCGTATTACTTCAATCTGGCACCTAACTACGACGCCACGCTGACGCCGCGTTATTACAGTGCGCGCGGCGCGATGCTGTCCGGCGAGGTGCGCTACATGTTTCCGAAGACAAGTGGCGAGTTCCAGTTCGAATTCCTGCCCCACGACAACTACAACGATCAGAAGCTCACTTCGACCTCGATCGATACGCAGGGCCAGCAGCGCTATCTGTATCGCATCCTCAACAACACCAACGTGTGGCCGGGATGGTCGCTGAACACAAACATCAATCGTGCATCGGATAAGAATTACCTGCGCGACTTCGGCAATGACCTGTTCTCCATTTCCACCGCACTGCTGTATTCGAGCGTCTATCTGAACGGCGCGGGCAACTGGTGGAGCGCGTCGGTCGGCGGCGACATGTGGCAGAACGCGGACCCGTCGCAGGCTAACAGCGTGGAACCCTACAAGCGTCTGCCACGCGCCACGTTCAACATGGATATCCCGTTCGCGCGCTGGTACGACGTCGGCATGACCAGCGAAGCGGTGAAGTTCCATAAGTTCAATCAGGTGGAAGGCTCGCGCGTCGATCTGTATCCATACGTAGATGCGGATTTCCAAGGCCCTGCCTGGTTCGTCCGGCCCAAGCTGGCATACCGCTATACCGGCTACTCGTTGGATAGCGGCTATCAGCGCTACAGCTATTACGGGCAATTCAGCAACGGCACTACGCCATTCACGCAGAGCAACCCGAGCCGCTCGCTGCCCATCATCAGCATGGACCAGGGCCTGATTTTCGAGCGCAGCACCTCGCTGTTCGACACGCATTACACACAGACGCTGGAGCCGCGGCTGTATTACCTGTATGTGCCGTACCGCAATCAGAACAATCTGCCGCTGTTCGATACCGCGCCCATGTCATTCGACGACTGGATGCTGTTCGCGCCGAACCAGTTCTCCGGCGCGGATCGCCAGATGAATGCGAACAACCTCACCGCCGCGGTCACCACGCGCCTGCTGGACGACGGCGGCGTGGAGCGTCTGTCGGCCACCTTCGGGCAGATTCGCTACTTCACGCCGCAGAAGGTGCAGGTGCCCTGCACGACCGTCTCAAACAGCACCGTCGCCGGCTGCACCGCCACTACCGACTGGCGCGGCTCGGATTACGTGACCGAACTGAGTACGCAGCTCAACGACCAGTGGACGGCCAGTACCGAGTACCTGTGGAACCCGAACTCCCGCCGCACGGACCTTGGCACCTTCACCCTGCAGCGCCGCCTGGGTTTCGACGGCATCCTCAACTTCTCCTACCGCTATCGCCGCGGCCTGCTGGAACAATATCAAGCCTCGGCGGTCTACCCGATTTCGGAACGTTGGCGTCTGATTGGCGAATGGACCTACTCGATGCTGGACAAGCGCACGGTGGAGGCTCTCGCCGGNGTGCAGTACGAAGGGTGTTGCGTGAAGGTCAGCGTGGTGGGNCGCCACTACGTAACCGGCTACTACGGCGTGGTCACCGCCCTGCCACCTGGCCAGACCGCGCCACGCAGCGACACGGCCGTCATGTTCCAGTTGGAATTCAAGGGCATGGGTACTTTCAGCGGCCAGACGGAGAGCGTGCTGCGGCGTGATATCCTTGGTTATCAATAAGCGCGTCCTGTCGGGTTCGGGCGCCCTCGAAAGAACGGTCGCCCCGGCCTTTTTTTGAGCAATATGGTTTGAGCCACACCGTTACCAACCGCTTCGCCCCCGGGCGATAGAAGGCTGTTCACTGATGAAGCAGATTTTTGCGTTGTTCCTGCTGACGATCGTCACGGCGATCCCGTCGCTGGCCCAGGCCCANTTCCTGGCGCCGCAGGATTCGAGCTCTGGACCCGTCGACCGCATTGTCGCCGTCGTCGAAGACGAGGTGATCCTGCAGAGCGAACTGAACGACGCCGTCGCCGCCATCCAACAGCAATACGCCAACCAGCCGGGCCAATTGCCGCCGATCGACGTGCTGCGCCGGCAGGTACTCGACCGTCTGGTGCTGATGAAGCTGCAGTTGCAGCGCGCCGATGACCAGGGCATTCGCGTCTCCGACGCCGACGTCGACCAGGCTGTGCAGGCCGTGGCCGGCCAGAACAAGATGAGTCCCGACCAGCTGCGTGCCGCGGTGGAACAGAGCGGCATGAGCTATGCCGCCTACCGCCAGCAATTGCACGATCAGTTGGTGGTGCAAAAGCTGCACGAGAACGTGGTACGCAATTCGGTATCGGTCACCGAAAGCGAAATCAACAATCTGCTCAACAGCTCCAGCTACAAAGCGGGCGAAGTGCATCTGGCGCATATCCAGGTCAGCATTCCCGGCGGCGCCAGCGCTGCCGACATNCAGAGTGCGCAGACCAAGGCCGAGCAGGCGCTCGCCGCCATCAAGGGTGGCATGCCGTTCAAGGCGGCAGCCATCCGCTTCTCCGATGCGCAGGACGCGTTGGACGGCGGCGACCTGGGCTGGCGCCGCCTGGACGAAGTGCCATCGGCATTCGTCGACACCATCAGCGGGCTCAAGCCCGGTGAAGTCAGCGGCATCCTGCACGGCCCCACCGGCTTCCACATCCTCCAACTGGTGGACCAGCGTGCGCAGTCAAAGCAAATGGTCACCGAGTTTCACGCCCGCCAGATCCTGATCCGCCCGAGCGAACTGCTGTCAGCCACCCAGGCCCAGCAAAAGGCGCAGGATATGTACAACCGCATCGTCAACAAGCACGAAGACTTCACCAAGCTGGCGAAGGACAACTCCAATGACGACACCACCGCCAACGCCGGTGGCGACATGGGTTGGTTCCAGCAAGGCGACTGGGGCACGCTGATCGGCCAGAAGCTGGCCGACATGAAGGACGGCGAAATCTCGCAGCCCTTCCAGAGCGAAGCAGGTTGGCACGTGCTGCAACGCCTGGGTACGCGCAATAGCGACATGACCAGCGAGATCGCCCGCAACCAGGCCCGCCAGGCCATCGGCAACCGCAAGGCCGACCAAGCCTACGACGACTTCCTGCGCGACCTGCGCTCCAGCTCGTACGTGAAGGTCCTTGTGCCGGAGCTGGAAGAACCCGCCGCTGACAGCAACAAGGCGTCGTCGTAATGGCGACGTCGCGCGAGTAAGCCATGACCGTGCTCGCGCTGCCGCGGCTCGCCCTTACTGCCGGCGAGCCGGCGGGTGTCGGTCCCGAGTTGCTCGTTCGATTGGCCGCCACATCGTTGGCGGCCAATTTCGTTGCGATCACCGATCGAACCCTGCTCGAGCGCGCCGCCGCGCGTTGCAGCATCTCGCTTCAATTGATGGACGATGACGGGGAAAACATCGCTGATCGTNCGCCCGGAACCTTGCGTGTTCGACACATACCGCTCGCCGCTGCCGAAGTCCCTAGCCAGCCCGATCCGCGCAATGCCCGACATGTGCTGGCCACGTTGNGCGAAGCCGCCAGCGGCTGCATGGCGGGTCGCTATGCAGCCGTCGTTACGGCGCCGCTGCAGAAGTCGTCGATCAACGACGCAGGCATTCCCTTCAGCGGCCACACCGAGTTTTTCGCCGAACACTGCCACGCCGATGTCGTGATGATGCTGGCCAGTCCCGAGCTGCGCGTGGCACTGGCTACGACGCACTTACCGCTACGCGCAGTGTCATCCGCCATTGACGCAATATCGTTGGAACGCACCTTGCGCATCGTGCATCAAGCGCTGCGCGTGAAATTCGGTCTGGATGCACCACGTATTGCCGTGCTTGGCCTCAATCCACACGCAGGGGAAAACGGCCACATCGGTCACGAAGAGATCGACACGATCATTCCCGTGATAAACAAGCTGCGCCAGCAAGGCATGCAACTGCTCGGCCCCATGCCCGCCGACACAGCTTTCATACCCGCGCAACGCGAACGCTACGACGCAGTACTGGCGATGTATCACGATCAAGCCTTGCCGGTACTGAAAAGCGAAGCNTTCGATCGCACGGTGAATATCACGCTCGGGCTGCCCTTCATTCGCACCTCCGTCGATCACGGCACTGCGCTGGATCTTGCCGGCACGGGCAAGGCCGATCCTTCCAGCTTGATCGCTGCGGCGCGCATGGCGCTTGATCTGATCTCGCGCAGCGCCACCAACAAAAACTCATGAATGCTCCNGCCCGCCCCAAGAAAAGTTTCGGCCAGCACTTTCTGCACGAACGCCGCTACATCGAACGCATCGTTGCCGCCATTTCGCCCCGCCCCAATGATTTCCTCGTCGAGATCGGCCCTGGTGAAGGCGCACTGACGTTTCCGCTGCTGACGGCTGCCGGCAAGCTCACAGCCATCGAGTTGGATACGGATCTGATTCCAGGCCTGCAGGCCAAGGCAACAAGCATTGGCGAACTATCGATCGTGCACGCCGATGTGCTGAAGGTGGACTTCACTGCCATGGCGCAACGCGCAGGCGTCTCGCGGCTGCGCATCGCCGGCAATCTGCCGTACTACATTTCCAGTCCGATCCTGTTCCATTGCGTCGAACACNCGGCGGCGATCACCGACATGCATTTCATGTTGCAAAAGGAAGTGGTCGATCGCATGGCGGCGGAGCCAGGCAGCAAGGTGTATGGACGTCTATCCGTCATGTTGCAGCTCGCCTGTCGCGTGGAGCCACTGTTCGACGTGCCTCCGGGCGCATTCCGCCCACCGCCAAAAGTGGACTCTTCGGTTGTGCGCCTTGTGCCGCTTTCTGCTGAAGCACGCCATGATGCCGATACGGCGCGTTTGTATACGATTGTGAAGGCGGCCTTCGCACAACGGCGCAAGACGCTCAGCAACGCATTGCGTCAACTGATGGATGCCGATGCTATCCGTGCCGCNGACATTGATCCCAAGGCGCGTGCCGAGACACTGGCCCCTGAAGATTTCGTAAGGCTCGCCAAGGTTTCCCGCTAGCGTAGGTGAGGCCCATCATATTGAGAGCCAGAACGCGCGTTACCCCAACCTACGCGGTCTGCCGACTCCGCTACAATGCGCCCATGGTCAAGAAATCTCCCCACACGATCGACGTGCAGGTGCAAACCCGCTTTGTCCCCGATCAGTCCGCCCCCGCCGAAAATCGCTATGTCTTCGCCTACACGATCAAGCTGCACAACGCAGGATTGGTGCCCGCACGTCTACTCACCCGCCATTGGGTGATCACCGACGCCAACGGCAAGGTGGAGGAAGTGTTCGGCGAAGGTGTGGTGGGCGAACAACCGTGGATGCGTCCTGGAGACGATTACGAATACACCTCCGGTGCGGTCCTGGAAACGGCGGTAGGCACCATGCACGGCAGCTATCAGATGATGGCCGACGACGGCACGCGCTTCGAAGCGCCTATTCCGATTTTCACACTGTCCATTCCCCGCACCTTGCATTGATCAGGGATTCGTTCATGACTGGCGCACGGCAGATCTTCGAGGGAATGCGCTGATGGCCGTCTACGCAATCGGCGATGTCCAGGGCTGTTATCCAGAGCTACAACGCTTACTGGAGAAACTGCGTTTCGATCCGGCCGCCGACCAATTGTGGTTTTGCGGCGACCTGGTCAATCGCGGCGGGCAATCTTTAGATGCCCTGCGCCTGGTGCATTTGTTGCGAAACAATGTGGTGGTGACACTCGGTAACCACGATCTTAGCCTGCTGGCCATCGGACAACGCAAGCAGGACGCGCAGGCACGCGTGAATCCGGAGTTGCGTGAGGTGCTGTTTGCCGAAGACGCGCCGATCCTGCTTGATTGGCTGCGCACCCAGAAGCTGCTGCATCACGACGAAACAATCGGCTGGACCATGGTGCATGCAGGTCTCGCACCAAGCTGGACGCTAAAGCAAGCGCAACGGTGCGCGTTGGAAGTCGAGCGCGAACTGGCCAGCCCGCGCCATCCACGTTTGTTGAAGAATCTCTTCGGTAATCGACCTGCGGCATGGGCCAGTCGGTTGCAGGGTATCGAGCGCATGCGCGCATCGATCAATACACTCACCCGCATGCGCTACTGCGACGTCAATGGTCGCATCGATTTCGAGGGCAAAGGCGCCCCCGGCACGCAAAAGCCCGGCATGTATCCGTGGTTCGAAGTGCCAGGCATGCGCAAGCGCGAGACGCGCATTGTGTGTGGCCACTGGTCAGCGCTCGGGCGCTTTGCCGGGCTGGGCGTTTACGGCATCGATACGGGATGCGTGTGGGGCGGCAAGCTCACCGCGTTGCGCCTGGATTGCGAAGAACCGCAGTACTTCACGGTGGATGCGGAGCCGCATCGCAAGCGCACCCCGGGCGAGGATTGAACGATCCGCCCCTCCCCTACTTCACGTAGGGGAGGAAGCCATTACAGCGGGAATTTGAGAGAAATCAGCTTAACTGCCCGTGGCAGTGCTTGTATTTCTTGCCCGAGCCGCACGGGCACGGATCATTGCGACCGACCTTCGGACCGGTCACCACTTGCTCGGCTGTTGCAGCTTCCTGCGACGCAGGTGCATCCATACCCAACGCGCCGCCGGCTGGCGCACCACCGCCGCTCGCTTGCATCTGCCGCGCCATCCGCTCAGCCATGCGCTGCTGCTCTGCTTCCATCGCGGCGACTTCTTCTTCGCTGCGAATGCGGATGCGTGCGAGCATCTGGATCACTTCTGTCTTGATGCGCGCCAGCATCTGCGAGAACAGCTCGAAGGATTCGCGTTTGAACGCCTGCTTGGGATCCTGCTGTGCGTAGCCGCGCAGATAGATGCCCTGGCGCATGTAATCCATGCTGGAAAGATGTTCCTTCCACGCGTTGTCCAGCACACTCAGCATGATGTGCTTTTCAAGCTGGCGCATGGTCTCGGCACCGATTTGCGCCTCCTTTGCCTGGAACATTTCATCGACCAACGTACGCACGTGCTTCAGCACGGTGTCGGAGTCGGCTTCTGATTGTTGTTCCAACCAGCGCTTGAAGTCCGCGGAAATACCGAACTCACTTTCCAGTTCGCGCTCAAGTCCGGCGATATCCCACTGCTCGTCAATGCTGTCAGGCGGCACGTGACGTTGCACCAGATCGCCAACCACGTCTTCGCGAATGTCGGCGATGGTGGCTGAAACCTCAGCTTCTTCCAGCAATTCGTCGCGCTGACGATAGATCACTTTGCGCTGATCGTTGGCAACGTCGTCGTATTCGAGCAGGTTCTTGCGGATATCGAAGTTGTGCTGCTCGACCTTGCGCTGCGCCTTTTCGATCTGGCGGCTGATCATGCGATCTTCCAATGCCTCGTCTTCCTTCATGCCGAAGCGCTTCATCCAACGCACCAAGCCTTCACCGCCGAAGATGCGCAGCAGGTTGTCTTGCAGCGACAGATAGAAGCGCGAGGAGCCCGGGTCGCCCTGACGACCGGAACGGCCGCGCAATTGGTTGTCGATGCGGCGAGATTCGTGGCGCTCGGTGCCGATGATATGCAGGCCGCCAGCACCCACCACCTGTTCGTGTCGCTTCTGCCATTCTGACTTCGTGCGTGCGCGATCAACGTCAGTGGCTTCCGGCGGTAGCGCCGCCAGTGCGGCTTCCAGGCTGCCTCCCAACACGATGTCGGTACCACGACCGGCCATGTTGGTAGCGATGGTAACGGAGCCGGGCATGCCGGCCTGCGCCACGATGTGCGCCTCACGCTCGTGCTGCTTGGCGTTAAGCACTTCGTGCGGAATCTTTTCCTTGCGCAGCAAGTTAGACAAGAGTTCGGACACGTCGATCGACGCCGTACCGACCAGCACCGGCTGGCCACGNCGGTGGCAATCGCGAATATCTTCGATGACTGCCTTGTATTTCACGTCCTGGCTGAGGAACACCATGTCCGCGTTGTCTTTGCGGATCATCGGCTTGTGGGTGGGAATCACCACCACTTCCAGGCCGTAGATTTGCTGGAATTCGTAGGCTTCGGTATCTGCCGTACCGGTCATGCCGGCCAGCTTCTTGTACATGCGGAACAGGTTCTGGAAGGTAACCGTGGCCAGCGTCTGGTTCTCACGCTGGATCGGTACGCCTTCCTTTGCCTCCACCGCCTGATGCAAACCGTCGGACCAACGGCGGCCCGGCAGCGTACGGCCAGTGAATTCATCCACGATGATCACTTCACCATCGCGCACGATGTAGTCGACATCGCGCTGGTAAATGGCGTTGGCGCGCAGTGCTGCATTGAGGTGATGCACGATGGCGAGATTGCGCGAGTCATACAGGCTGCTTTCCGGATCGATCACCTTGGCCTGCTGCAGGAGCTCCTCGGCATGCTGCATGCCTTCTTCGGAGAGATGCACCTGCTTTTGCTTTTCATCGACCCAGTAATCGCCCGGACCGTCCTCCACCGACTGGCGCGTCATGCGCGGCACGATCTTGTTTACGGCGATGTAGAGCTGCGGCGAATCCTCGGCCGGTCCGGAGATGATCAGCGGTGTGCGCGCTTCGTCGATCAGGATCGAGTCCACCTCGTCGACGATAGCGTAGTGCAAGCCGCGCTGCACGCGCTGCTCTTTAGACAACGCCATGTTGTCGCGCAGGTAGTCGAAGCCGTATTCGTTGTTGGTACCGTAGGTGATGTCGGCGGCGTAAGCAGAATGCTTGTCGGCGTGATCCATGCCCGGATACACCACACCCACGCTCATGCCGAGGAAGNTGTACAGCTTGCCCATCTGGGCGGCGTCGCGNTTGGCCAGATAGTCATTGACGGTAACGACGTGCGTGCCTTTGCCTTCGAGCGCGTTGAGATATACCGGGGCGGTGGCCACCAGGGTCTTGCCTTCGCCGGTCCGCATTTCGGCGATCTTGCCCATGTGCAGCACCATGCCGCCGATCAGCTGCACGTCGTAATGACGCATGCCGAGTACGCGTTTGGCACCCTCGCGCACCACGGCAAAGGCTTCCGGCAGCAGCTTGTCCAGCGTCTCGCCATTGGCGATGCGCTGCTTGAATTCGTCGGTCTTCCCGCGCAGGGCCTCGTCGCTGAGCTTCTCCAACTCAGGCTCCAGCGCATTGATGCGCGCGACGGTTTTGGACAGCTGGCGCAGTACTCGATCGTTACGGCTGCCAAATAAGCTCGTCAGGGCACGGTTAAGCATCGATCTTCCGGATCTGGAAACTGAAAGGGTGCCCGCCGGGTAAGCCCGGACGGACAAAGGCTTGATGATACTAGGGTCCGCCGGCTATCCCAAACGCGGGAAAGCGCGGACATGCCACATCAGTGGGGAATGGGGTGGCGGTAGTGCCGCGTGCTTTCAAGGCCCATGCCGACGTTCGGTCAACGGTGGTTCTTTACGTACGCCAGCGGATTGACGACGCGGCCGTTGTACCAGACCTCAAAGTGCACGTGCGAGCCGGTAGAACGACCGGAGGAACCGGCCTGGGCGATCTCGTCACCCACTCGGACGTGCTGTCCGGGGCGCACCAGCAGCTTGCTGTTGTGCGCATAACGAGTCATGTAGCCGTTGCCATGGTCGATTTCCACTACGTTACCGTAGCCGTTGCGCACACCAGCATAGGTGACCATGCCTTCAGCCACGGTGCGTACTTCACTGCCGTAAGGCACAGCAACATCCAGGCCGGTGTGATAGGCAGCCACGCCATCGAAGGGGTCGGCGCGTACACCGAAATACGAGGAGATATATCCGTCCGCCGGCATGCCTGTGGGCTTCAGGTTCGAATCGATACGCGCATTCAGCAGCAAACTCTGCATGGCGCTCAATTGCGCCTGCTGGGTATCGAATTGCGTGGCCAGCTGGCTGATGCCAGCGTCCAACGTTTGCGGCAGGGCATAAGCGCCGCTGCCGTCGCTCACTTCCACACCACCTACCGGCGGCGGCTGATCGAAATTGAATTCGTTGCTATCGAGCTTGCCTACCTGCACCAGACGCTCGCCCAGCGCATTGATGCGGGTGGCCTGGGCCTGGAGCTGACCAAGCTTAATGGCGAGCGCGTCGAGCTGACGGTGCGCATCTTCGCGCAGGTCGCCCAACTGTTTGTCCTGCATCTTTACCTGCTGGTGCAATGCATTGATCTCGGCCAATGCACGATCACGCGGGCTGGCCACCGCTAACGCCACGCCAGCGCCAATGCTGGCCAGGGCGAACACGATCGCAGCTCCGATACTCCATACACGCCAGCGCAGATGCTGATTGGTGAGGTCCAAGGTTTTCGGCACCTTCCCTGCGCGTGAGACGAGTATGATTTGCATGTCGTTACCAGTTCAAAGTTTTACTTATGCAGCGCGACGTTCCTGCCTCTCACCGCACCGGGCATGGGCCCCGACCCATTACCGATGTCGGTCCTGTCGCTGCGCTGGCCAAACAGGCCGGCAAGCTTGAGGCGTTGGACCGCGCACTACGCCAGACGTTGCCATCACCCCTGCGTGAGCAGGTTAGATTCGCCAATCTCCGTGACGACCGTCTTGTGTTCCTGGCTTCCTCGCCGGCTTGGGCATCGCGCCTGCGTCTACAACAGACACAGATCCTCGCGGCCGCACGCGCCATAGGCGCAAATGCCAGCTCAGTTACCGTGAAAGTGGCCCCCCTTCCTCCGCCTGAACCTCCGCCGGAGCAATCAAAACCGCTTTCGGCCGCGGCAGCACTTCACCTGAAGGCTGCAGCGGGCTCCATCCACGACCCCGAATTACGGGCAATGTTCCTGGAACTGGCGTCCGTCGCCGAAACCTCGAATTCCCCCTCCTCTGCGACGCCCTGAGCTGCAGACGCGTATTCCGGAAATAGGCGAGCGACCGCCTGCCCCAGTGCAGAAGGCGGATTTATACCATGGCATGCCCCACCCAGGTCTCTATGACTCGTGGTGATAACGTGAACTTGGGGACGACAAAAGCGTGACGGTCATCACAAAAATGAACAGACCGGGCCCGAAGGTCCGGTCTGCAAGATGACGCAGGCGATTTTTAGATCGCTTGGGCGGGATGGGCGTAGGAGATCGGAGCGGTGGCCGGATCATCCTGGTAGCTGACTTCTTCCCACGCGGAGGCATCGGCCATCAGCGTGCGCAGCAGCTTGTTGTTCAACTCATGACCGGACTTGTGCGCGTAATACGCACCGATCAGGCTGTGACCGAGCAAATAGAGATCACCGATCGCATCGAGGATCTTGTGCTTGACGAATTCGTCTTCGTAACGAAGACCGTCTTCGTTGAGCACGCGATAATCATCGAGCACCACCGCGTTGTCCATCGAACCGCCGAGCGCGAGATTATGTTCGCGCAGCATCTCGATGTCGCGCATGAAACCGAATGTACGCGCGCGGCTTACTTCCTTGACGAACGACGTAGTGGAGAAATCGATCTCCGCACGGGAAGTGCGCTTGGAAATGATCGGGTGATTGAACTCGATCGAGAACCCCACCTTAAAACCTTCAAACGGTTCGAAGCTGGCCCACTTATCACCTTCCTGCACTTTCACCGGCTTTTTGATGCGGATGAAGCGCTTCGGCGCGGACTGCTCTTCGATGCCGGCCGACTGCAGAAGGAAAACAAACGGACCAGCGCTACCGTCCATGATTGGCACTTCCGGCGCGGACAGATCGACGTATGCATTGTCGATGCCCAAGCCTGCCATCGCCGACAANAAGTGNTCCACGGTTGATACACGCACGTCGCCATTGACCAGCGTGGTCGACAAACGCGTGTCGCCCACGTGATCGGGACGTGCATGGATCTCTACCGGAGGGTTGAGATCGGTGCGACGGAAGATGATGCCGGTATTCGGCGCCGCCGGACGCAACGTCATGTAGACCTTGTCGCCGGTATGCAGACCGACGCCGGTGGCACGGATGATGTTCTTCAACGTACGCTGCTTAATCATTTATTGGGTACCTATAGGGGCAGCAGCCAATTCGAGCTGGGATGCTAACACAGTCTTAAC
>Ga0055529_1001081_pt1 | contig 12485 bp, 13 predicted proteins | sample AraplaCol_mCL_r2_FD_55007 | JGI IMG/M metagenome (GOLD analysis project Ga0055529, IMG submission 55007) | Arabidopsis root microbial communities from North Carolina, USA - plate scrape CL_Col_mCL_r2 | ecosystem: Host-associated > Plants > Roots > Endosphere | place: USA: North Carolina...
GAGCGATATCAAACGATGACGGTTTGCAGGAAGTCGCGGATGTCGTCGATTTCCTGCGGACACACGGCGTGCGGCATGGGGTAGGTGTGCCAGCGCACTTCGTAGCCCAGCGCTTGCAGCTTGTCGCGCGAGGCTTCGGCGCGGTGCAGGGCCACCACCGGATCGAAGATGCCGTGGGCCAGGAAGATGGGCGTGTCCGCATTGGCCGGCTGGCGCTCGGCGTCGGCCAGGTCGATGAGCGGCAGGTAGCCCGACAGGCCCATCATGCCGGCCAGTTTTTCCGGCAGGCGCACTCCGGTGTGCAGAGTCATGGCGCAGCCTTGCGAAAATCCGGCGAGCACGATGTTCGAGGTGGGAACGCCGCGCGCGTTTTCGCGGGCGATCAGGGCGCGCATGGCTTGCTCGCTGGCGCGGATGCCCGCGGCGTCTTCGCGGCGCACCAGGTCCATGGCCAGGATGTCGTACCAGGCGGGCATGACCATGCCGCCGTTGATGGTCACGGCTTGCATGGGGGCGTTGGGGAAGACGAAGCGCGTGGCTTTTTTCAAGCCCTGGGCGACTTGGGGGACGATGGGGGCGAAGTCGTTGGCGTCGGCGCCCAGGCCATGCAGCCAGATGACGGCGTGCGTGGGATTGGGGGAGGTTTCTATTTCCAGGCAGTCCAGGAGGGGGGCGGTCATGTTTGATTGCCTCGATTTTTTGAGTTCTTGATCCGCCGAGGCTGCCCTGCGCAATTCCGATGCTCGCCGCTTCCGCGGCTGCGGTTGGCCGCCCCCGCGCTTCGGATTGCTCCGGGTCCTCGGCTTGCTTGATCTGCTGATGATGGTCCGCTTGTCCGGCTATGCCAAGTCTTTCAAGGCTTGGAAGAGGGCGCGGTACTGCTTGCGTTGCGGATCCTGGCCTTGCTGCAGGGCGGCGTTGGCCTGGGCTTCCTTTCTGGCGGCGCGGATGACGGCGCGCAGGTGCTGGACGTCGGCGCCGGGGTGGTCCTGGAGCAGTTCGGTGAGCGCGTCGTCGTCCACGAGCAGGCGGTCGCGCAGGGTTTCCAGGCGGTGCATGGCGGCGGTGGCTTCGCGCGAACCGTTTTTCCATACGTCGAGCTGGGCGCGGATTTCTTCGGCGGGGGCGTTGCGCATCAGCTTGCCGACGAAGTGGACCTGGCGGCGGCGGCCGCCGTGGCTGGTGATGCGCTGCGCCTGGCGTATGGCTTCGTACAGGCGCTCGGCCAGCGGCAGCTGTTTCAGGCGCTCGGGCGAGAGATCGACGAGCTCCTTGCCCAGGTCGAGCAGGGCGTGCATGTCCCGCTTGACCTGCGACTTGCTGGGCGGCCGGTCGTCGTCTTCGTCTTCGAAATCGTCGGGAAGGTCGGACTCGTGGGGGAACTCGGCGTGCATGGCAAGTCGGGAAGATGAAAGGGCTATGATAACCGCCTCAGTCAAGTGGACAGCAATGGTCAATTCTTCTTCTTCCCTGCCGGTGGCCGCCAATCAGGCGCGCTTTAGCGAACTCGTCGAGAAGGTGCTGGCTTACGCGCGCAAGGCGGGCGCGAGCGACGCCGTGGCCGAGGTTTCCGAAAGCCTGGGGCTGTCGGTCTCGGTGCGCAAAAACGATATCGAGACGGTCGAGCAGACGCGGGACCGCTCGCTCGACCTCACCGTCTATGCCGGGCAGAGCCGCGGCTCTGCGTCCACGTCCGATTTTTCCGACGAGGCCGTGCGCCAGACGGTCGAGGCGGCCTGGCACATCGCGCGCCACACCGCGGCCGATCCGGCCGCCGGCCTGCCCGACCTCGAGANGCTGGCCACCGATCATCGCGACCTGGCCCTGCACTACGCCTGGCCCATCGGCACCGAAGAGGCCGCCGAGCTGGCGCTGCGCGCCGAGCGCGCCTCGCGCGCGGTCGATCCGCGCATCACCAATACCGACGGGGCGTCCGTGGGCGCCTACGAAGGCCAGTTCGTCATGGGCAATACGCGCGGCTTCCTGGGCGGCTACCCGTATTCGCGCCACAGCCTGTCGGTGGCGCCCATCGCCGGGCGCGGCGACAACATGCAGCGCGACTACTGGTACACCTCCGAGCGCGACGCCGGGCTTCTGGCCTCGCCCGAGGCCGTCGGCCGCTATGCCGCCGAGCGCACGCTGTCGCGCCTGTCGGCCCGCCGCATCGCCACCTGCAAGGTGCCGGTGCTGTTCGAGGCCCCTCTGGCCCTGGGCCTGCTGGGCGCCTTCACGCAAGCCACCAGCGGCGGCGCGCTTTACCGCAAGGCCAGCTTCCTGGTCGACGCGCTGGGCAAGCCGGTGTTCGCCGACCACATCGACGTGGCCGAAGATCCGCACGTGCCGGGCGGCATGGGCAGCTCGCCCTTCGACGACGAGGGCGTGCGCACGCAGGCCCGCCAGGTGGTCGTGGGAGGCAGGCTGGAAGGCTATTTCCTGTCTACCTACACGGCGCGCAAGCTGGGCATGGTCACCACCGGCAACGCGGGCGGTTCGCACAATCTGTCGCTCACCTCGCGGCTCACGCGCAAGGGCGACGACTTCGAAGCCATGCTGCGCAAGCTGGGCACGGGGCTGCTGGTCACCGAGCTGATCGGCCAGGGCGTGAACTACGTCACGGGCGATTATTCGCGCGGCGCCTTCGGCTATTGGGTCCAGAACGGCCGCATCCAGCATGCCGTGCAGGAAATCACCATCGCCGGCAACCTGGCCGACATGTTCCGCGACATCGTCGCGGTGGGCATGGACACCATCACGCGCGGCACCAAGACCACCGGTTCCATCCTGATCGGGCAGATGTCGATCGCGGGAACCTGACCCGTCCTCATCCTGCGCCCTGCGGGCCATCCAACAACGCGCTTCGGGAGATCAAAATCATGCAACGTCGATCCTTCTTGAAGGGGGCTGGCCTGGGGGCCGCGGCGGGCGGCGCGGTGCTGGCCGCTCCGGCCTTGGCGGCCGACGCGCCGTCCTTCAAATGGCGCCTGGCCTCGGCCTTTACCGAGCAGCAGAACGTGTTGTACAGCGCGGCCGGCGTGTTCGCGGAGTATGTGTCCGACGCGACCGACGGCCGCTTCGTCATCAAGCCCGCGCCGGCCGGCGAGAAAGCGCCGGCCTCGGGCGTGCTCGACGCCGTGCAGAAGGGCGAGGCCGAAATGGGCCATGCCGTTTCGTCCCTGTATGAAGGCACCAATCCGGCGCTGTGCTTCGATGCGGCCGTGCCTTTCGGCCTGACGGCCCGGCAGATGAACGCCTGGATGTTCGAGGGCGACGGGCTCTCGCTCACGCGCGACCTCTTCAAGGGCCACGGCATCGTCAATTTCCCCCTGGGCAACACCGGCGCGCGCATGGGCGGCTGGTACAAGAACGAGATCAAGTCCATCGAGACGTTCAAGGGCCTGAAGATCCAGGCCCAGGGCCTGCTCGGGACGCTGCTGGCCGGCATGGGCGCGGCGCCGCAAGCGCCGGTGGCCGACGAAATGGCCGCGCTCGCTGCCGGCGCGCTGGACGCCGTGCCCGGCGCCGGCACGCCGTACGACGACGACAAGCAGGGCGCGCCCAAATCGGCCAATTTCTACTATTACCCCGGCTGGTGGGCGGGCAGCACGCAAGCCTCGCTGTATATCGGCGCCAAGGCCTGGGACAGCCTGCCCAAGACCTACCAGGCCGTCGTCAAGGCGGCCAGCTGCGCGGTGCACCTGGACGTGACCGCGCGCTATGACGCCCGCAACGCCGTGGCCCTGCGCCGCCTGGTGGCGGGCGGAGCGCAGCTGCGCGCCTTCCCGCGCTCGGTGCTGGACGCCGCCTGGGACGCGGCAGCGGCCTGGTATGCCGACATGTCGGGCAAGGATCCGAAGTTCAAGGCGATCCACGACAGCTACATGGCCTCGCGGGGCGACCTCGCGTCCTGGTTCAAGGTGGCCGAGGGCGCCTACGAGCAGTACCTGTCCTCGACACTGGTGTTCAAGCCGAGTTGATGGGCCGGCTTTGCCCTCTCCCGGATCGTAACTTGCGCAAAAAATGCCCAGATGCTATAGTCATGGGCTCTTTCTCATCTTCAAGCACGGGCGGGTAATAACGCTTAGGCCGGGGATCGCGGGAAGAAAACCCGAGGAGCAGGCCGTTCTGCCTTCGGAACAATGGAAATCTTAGGAACCATCATGAAGACCTTTGTGGCCAAGCCGCATGAAGTCCAACGTGACTGGTTTGTGATCGACGCCAAGGGCAAAGTCCTCGGTCGTGTGGCCAGCGAAGTCGCACGCCGTCTGCGTGGCAAGCACAAACCCGAATTCACGCCGCACGTTGACACCGGTGATTACATCATCATCGTCAACGCTGCCGATATCGTCGTTACCGGCAACAAGTCGGAAGACAAGAAGTACTTCCGCCACACCACGTACCCGGGCGGTATCCGCGAAACCAATTTCCGGAAGATGCAAGAGCGTTTTCCTGGCCGCGCCATCCAGAAGGCCGTCAAGGGCATGCTGCCCAAGGGTCCCCTGGGCTACGCGATGATCAAGAAGCTGAAGGTGTACGCCGGTGCCGAGCACCCGCATACCGCGCAGCAGCCCAAGCCGCTGGAAATCTAAGGAAACGCCATGATCGGTAACTGGAACTACGGAACCGGCCGTCGCAAGACCTCGGTGGCTCGCGTTTTCATCAAGAAGGGCACGGGCAACATCATCGTCAACGGCAAGCCCGTCGACGAATTCTTCGCCCGCGAAACCGGCCGCATGGTCGTGCGCCAGCCGCTCGAACTGACCGGCATGCTCGAAGCCTTCGACATCAAGGTCAACGTGCACGGCGGCGGTGAAACCGGCCAAGCCGGCGCCATCCGCCACGGCATCACCCGCGCCCTGATCGACTACGACGCGACGCTCAAGCCCTCGCTGTCGCAAGCCGGCTTCGTCACCCGCGACGCCCGCGAAGTCGAACGTAAGAAGGTCGGCCTGCGCAAGGCCCGCCGTCGGAAGCAGTTCAGCAAGCGTTAATCGCCTGCCGTTCCAAAAAAGCCGCCCTGTTCACGCAGAGGCGGTTTTTTTTCGCCCATGGATTCCAGGCGGACCCCTCAGTCAGGTGCGCAGGGCGGCGTGGATCGCCTGCTTCATGGTTCGCGCGGCCGCGTCCATGGCTTCGACGGGAACCGCGCCGTAGCCGAGCATCAGCCCGTTGTAGGCCTCGTCGCTTCCGGGCAGGCAAAGCTGCGACAGGGGCCGCAGCACCAGTCCGCGCTCGCGCCCCGCGCGGCTGACTTCGGTGTCGGCCGCCGGCGCATCCAGCCGCGCGGACAAGTGCATCCCGCCGCCTGCGCCCGAAACCGTCAGCAGGTCGTGCAGATGCCGCTCCAGCGCCTCTTGCAGCGCGTCGCGCCGCTGGACGTAGAGCCGCCGCATGCGCGCCAGGTGGCGCGTGAAATGCCCGGCTTCGATGAAGTCCGCCAGCGCCTGCTGGTCGGCCGCCCGACCGCGCAGCATCAGCGCCCCGGCGGCGCGGCGCAGCACCGGCGTGAGCGTGGGCGGCACCACCATGAAGCCGATCCGCAGGGCGGGGAACATCACCTTGCTGAAGGTGCCCAGGTAGATCACCGGCGCATCTTCGGCCAGGCCCTGCAGGGCCGACAGCGGCGCGCCCTGGCGGCGGAATTCGCTGTCGTAATCGTCTTCGACGATCCAGGCGCCGGCGGCTCGCGCCTGGGCCACCAGGGCCAGGCGCCGCTCCAGGCTCATCACCGCGCCGAGCGGGTATTGGTGCGAGGGGGTGATGTAGATGAGCCGGGGCGGCGCGTCGCGCCAGTGGCGGGGCTGCGGGGCGAGGCCGTCGGCGTCGACCGGAATCGGCACGAGCCGCAGGTCGGCGGCGAGAAAGGCATTGCGGGCGCCGTTGTAGCCGGGGTTCTCGACCCAGGCGGTGTCGCCGGCGTCGGCCAGCGCGTGGGCGCACAGGCCCAGGCCGCTTTGCGTGCCGTGGGTGATGAAGACCTGCTCGGCGTCGCAGCGCACGCCGCGCGAAACGCGCAGGTATTCCGCGATGACCCGGCGCAGCGCCGCGTTGCTTGCGGTGGGCGCGTAGCCGAGCTGGGCGGGTCCGGTATTGCGCCAGGCGCGCTCGACGCAGCGCCGCCATTGCGCGAGCGGAAATTCGTCGAGCGCCGGCGTGCCCGGCAGAAAGGGCAGNGGATCGTCCATGCCCTTGCCCGGGCGGGCGAGGTNCGTCACGCGGCGCGACAGCGCCGGGGCTTCGCCGGACGCGGCGGCCGGCGCTTGCGCGAGGCCCACGCGCGCCACGACAGTGCCTTGCCGCGTGCCGTTGACGAAGCCTTCGGACGCCAGCCGCTCGTAGGCATAGAGCACCGAGTTGCGCGCCATGCCCAGTTCGCCGGACAGCAGGCGCGACGACAGCAGGCGCGTGCCTTCTTCGATCTTGCCGCTCAATATGGCCGCGCGCAGGCAGGCATACAGGCGATTCTGCCGCGGCATCCGCGCGTAGGCCTGCGGCCCGATCTCGCGCCGGAACGCCGCGAGCAGCATCTCGTAGTCCATCGTGGCTCCATGAATATCGTGCTCCGTGGGTCTACAAATAGTGCCACGATTTTCTTATCTTGGACGCGTTCATCATCGTTTACAAGGAGCCCCGCAATGAACATGCCCGACGCCGAACAGCCCTGCGCGCCGCCTTCCGCCCGCACGCGCGTGCGCCGCGTGCCCAACCGCGCCTACTACGACCGCGCCACGCTGCACGCCATCATCGACTCGGCCTACCTCTGTCACCTGGCCTTTGCCGACGAGCACGGCGTGCACTGCATTCCCACCGCGTGCTGGCGCGAGAGCGACCACCTGTACGTCCACGGCTCCAATGGCAGCCGCATGCTCAAGCTCGCGGCCACCGGCGCGCAGGTCTGCGTGGCCATCACGCACCTGGACGGGCTGGTGCTGGCGCGCTCCGCCTTTCATCACTCGATGAATTACCGCTCCGCGGTGGTCTACGGCGCGTTCGAGCTGGTACAGGGTGAGGCCAAGGCGGCGGCGATGGATGCGTTCGTGGAATTCGTCGCGCCGGGACGCTCGCGCGAAGTGCGCCCCGGCGACGCCAGCGAGCTTGCCGCGACCACGGTGCTGCGCATCGCGCTCGACGAGGCCGCGTCCAAGATCCGCGTCGGCGGCCCCAAGGACGACGAGGTCGACATGTCCCGGCCGGTCTGGGCCGGCGTGCTGCCCATGGCGCTGCAGCCGCGGGCGCCCGTGGCCGAATCCGCCGCCATGGACGAGCCCGATTACGTGCTGCGCTGGCAGAAGGCCGCGCGCCAGTCCGACCTGGCGCCGGCGGCATCATGACCCGCGCCGCGGGCGTGCCGACATCGGGCGGCGATGCGCGCCGTGCCTGGCTGCTGCTCGTCGTGCTTGCCCTGGCGTGGGGCATCAACTGGCCGGCCGGCAAGGCGCTGCTCGCCTACCTGCCGCCCATCTGGCTGGTGGCGCTGCGCTCGGCGCTGGGCATGGTCGCGCTGCTGGCTATCTGCCTGGCGTGCGGCCGCTTCGTCATCCCCAGGCGCGGCGACATCCCCGTCATCCTGAGCGTGGGCACGCTGCACATGACCGCGTTCTCGGTCCTGGTCAGCGTCGGCCTGCAGTTCGTGCCGGTGGGGCGTTCGGTGGTGCTGGCCTACACCACGCCGCTGTGGGTCGTGCCCGGCGCGCGCCTGCTGCTGGGCGAGCGCCTGACCGTTTGGCGCTGGCTCGGCATTGCGATGGGCGTGCTGGGCCTGCTGCTGATCTTCAATCCGCTGACCTTCGACTGGCATGACCGGCGCGCCGTGCTGGGCAACGGGCTGGTGCTGCTGGCGGCGCTGTGCTGGGCGGTGAACATCCTGTACGTGCGCTCGCATAAATGGGTCACGCCGCCGTTCGAGCTGGTGTTCTGGCAGACGCTGCTGGCGACCTGCCTGCTGGTGCCGCTGGCGCTGCTGCTGGACGGCGCGCCGCGCGCCGATTGGCAGCCGGAATCGATCGGGCTGATGCTGTATGGCGGGGTGTTCGGCATTGCGCTGGGGTACTGGGCGATGACGACGGTCAATCGCCACCTGCCCGCCGCGACCACGTCGCTGGGGCTGCTGGGCGTGCCGGTGTTCGGCATGGCCTGTTCCGCCCTGGCGCTGGGCGAGGGAATCAGCCTGCCGCTCCTGGGGGCGATGGGCCTGATTCTCGGGGGGATAGGCGTGGGGGCGATAAAATAGCTTTTGCGAGACACTAGATTGCTCGCCGCTCCCTTTTTTCGCAAAGAACACACCATGGCATCGAAGATCAAAGTCGGCATCGTCGGCGGCACCGGTTATACCGGCGTGGAACTGCTGCGCCTGCTGTCGCAGCATCCGCACATCGAACTCACCGCCATCACTTCCCGCAAGGAAGACGGCATGCCGGTGGCCGACATGTATCCCAACCTGCGCGGCCGCGTCGACCTGGCCTTCTCGACCCCCGAGAAAGCCAGGCTCGCCGACTGCGACGTCGTCTTCTTCGCCACGCCGCACGGCGTGGCCATGGCCCAGGCCAAGGAGCTGCTGGCCGCCGGCACCCGGATCATCGACCTGGCCGCCGACTTCCGCCTGCAGGACACGGCGGTCTTCGAGCGCTGGTACAAGATNCCGCACAGCTGCCCGGACATCCTGGCCGAGGCCGCCTACGGCCTGGTCGAGCTCAACCGCGAGGCGGTCGCCAAGGCCCGCGTCATCGGCAACCCCGGCTGCTATCCCACCACCGTCATCCTGGGCCTGGCCCCGCTTATCGAGGGCGGCAAGAAGCTGGTCGACACCCAGACCCTGATCGCCGATTGCAAGTCCGGGGTTTCCGGCGCCGGACGCAAGGCCGAAGTCGGCTCGCTCTTCTCCGAGGCCTCCGACAATTTCAAGGCCTACGGCGTGGCCGGCCACCGCCATGGGCCCGAAATCGCCGCCCAGCTCGCAAAGCTGGCCGGCGGCCCCGTGCCGCTGACCTTCGTGCCGCACCTGGTNCCCATGATCCGGGGCATGTTCTCCACGATCTACGCCCGCATCCTGCCCGAGGCGCGCGACACCGACTTCCAGAAACTGTTCGAAGAGCGCTANGCCGACGAGCATTTCGTCGACGTCATGCCGGCCGGCAGCCTGCCCGAGACCCGCTCGGTGCGCGCGTCCAACACCCTGCGCATCGCGGTGCAGCGCCCCGCGCAGGAAGGCCGGCCCGGCGACCTGCTGATCGTGCTGGTCGTGCAGGACAACCTGGTCAAGGGCGCCGCCGGCCAGGCCGTGCAGAACATGAACCTGATGTTCGGCCTGCCCGAGTCGGCCGGCCTGGACCAGGTCGCTATTCTGCCGTAAGGGTTATCGCTGTCCGGGCGGGGTGGCCTGGGTTATAGTGAACACATTGTGGGCGGCCTGTCCGCCCATTTTTACCGTATTGAATCCGCCGCGGCGCATGGCGCCCGGCGAGGAGCGCAACATGAACGCCGTTACCGAAACCGTCGACCTGCAGGCCCCGCCGCCGGCCCCCCTGATTTTCACCGGCTCGGCCGCTGCCAAGGTCAAGGATCTGCTGCTCGAAGAGGGCAACCCCGAGCTGAAGCTGCGCGTGTTCGTGCAGGGCGGAGGCTGTTCGGGCTTCCAGTACGGTTTCACCTTCGACGAAACCGTCAACGAAGACGACACCGTGCTCGACAAGGACGGCGTGCAGCTGCTGGTCGATCCCATGAGCTTCCAGTACCTGGTCGGCGCCGAGATCGACTACAAGGAAGACATCGAAGGCTCGCAGTTCGTCATCCGCAACCCGAATGCCAGCACCACCTGCGGCTGCGGTTCGTCGTTCTCGGTATAAGCGCCGAAAAACGCCGCCTTTCAGACAGAAAAGCCCCGCGCCGATGCGCGGGGCTTTTTTTTGCCCATCTCGCCCTAGGGTTTGCCCTGAACCGGCTGCGTATTATGCAGAAATTCTCATCCGCCTCGTTCCAAAGCGACAAGACGCCCGGGTAAGGCATTCCTATACTTGAAGCCCTTCACACCCCACGCCCAACGGGCTCGCGCCGCGGCGGGGCGTGAAAATCGCCGCATCCGGATACCGGCCGGGATTAAGATGGGACTCATCGTTTTTACCTATGCAGAAAAAAACCCATCGTAGGTAAACTTTCGGTCTGTCGTAGGTAAAACCACCGACTGACTGTTGGTAAAACCATCGTGCCGCCATGGGTAAACTTTCGATGGGCGCGCCGTTTCCCCGGTGCGACGGGAACTCGAGTTTGTAGTGCACTGTGCATTTCCAAATCCAGGAGACTAGAGAATGAATCGTTTTACGAAAATTGCCGTGATTTCCGCTTTCTCGCTGACGGCGGGTGCGGTCGCGTCCGGCGCGCAAGCGGCTGAGAAGCCCGTCAAGATCGGCGTGCAAGCGCCCATCACCGGCGACTACGCCGCCGAAGGCCAAGGCATCCAGAACGGCGTCAAGCTGCTGATCGATCAGCAGAACGCCAAGGGCGGCCTGCTGGGCCACAAGATCGAGATGGTCGTGTGCGACGACGAAGGCAAGCCTGCCACCGCCGCCATCTGCGGCCGCAAGCTGGTCAACGACGGCGTGATCGCCGTGATCGGCACCTACACCAGCGGCGCCGCCCTGGCCGCCGCGCCGATCTACTCGGCCGCCAAAGTGATCCAGACCTCGGACGGCACCAGCGACGAGCTGACCCAGAAGGGTTGGAAGACCTTCTTCCGCAACGCGCCCCCCAACAGCGCCGAAGCCGTGTTCACCGCCCAGTACCTGGTCAAGGCCAAGAAGTACAAGCGCGTCGTGGTCCTGACCGACCACTCCAGCTACGCGACCGGCCTGGCCGACAGCGTGGTCAAGGAGATCAAGGCCGCGGGCGGCAACGTGGTCGCCAAGGACTTCATCACCGCCGGCACGCAGGACTACAGCGCCGTGCTGACCAAGATCAAGGCTGAAAACCCCGACGCCGTGTACTTCTCGGGCTACTACACCGACGGCGGCCTGATCCGCGCGCAGATGGTGCAGCTGGGCATGAAGTCCGCTTTCGTGGGTGGCGACGCCAACCAGAACGAAGCCTTCGCCAAGATCGCCGGCCCCGCCGCCCAAGGCACCATCATCATCAACATTCCCTCGCCGGACAACCTTCCCTACCCGGAAGCCAAGGAATTCCTGGCGCAATACGTGAAGGCCTACGGCTCGCAGCCGCCGAGCATCTATACCTTCACCAACGCCGATGGCCTGCGCGCCATCTTCCAGGTGGCTGAAGAGACCAAGTCGATCGAACCGGCCAAGCTCATCCCCCATCTGCACAACATGAAGGGCTACAAGGGTCTGACCGGCTCCTTCACGTGGGATGCCAAGGGCGAGCGCGTGGGCAGCCCGTTCACGGCCTTCGAAGTGGAAGCCGACGGTTCCTACAAGACCGTGTACCCGACCAACTAAGGTTGGAACTCGATAAAGCGTCGCGGCCGCGCCCGGCATAGTCCGGGCGCGGGGCCGGCACAGCCGGGCGCGACGCTGTTTTTATCTTCGGAATAGGCAAGATGGACTTCATCCTGCAACAACTCATCAACGGCTTGACGGTCGGGGGCATCTACGCGTTGATCGCGTTGGGCTACACGATGGTCTACGGCGTGCTCAAGCTGATCAATTTCGCGCATGGCGACCTGTGCATCCTGGGCGCCTTCATCGGCCTGACCGCCCTGACGACCGGCGTGTTCGCCGGGCTGCCGACGCCCGTGCTGATGGCGCTGGCCTTCGTGATCGCCGTCGTCGTCGTGGCCGTGACCGGCACCTTGCTCGATCGCGCCGCCTACAAGCCGCTGCGCCGCGCGCACCGGCTGTCCCCGATGGTGTCCGCGCTGGGCGCCTCCATGATGATCGAGAACGGCATCATGTTGATCTGGGGCCCGAACGTGCGCGTGTTTCCCAGCAATCTGCTGCCCAACATCACCTGGCACATCGGCGGCGCCTATCTCAGCTTCGTGCAGCTCATGATCATGATCGGCGCGTTCGTGCTGATGGTCGCGCTGTATTTCTTCGTNCACCACACCCGCGTGGGCACGGCCATCCGGGCCTCGGCGATCGACCAGGACGCCGCGCGGCTCATGGGCATCAACGTCAACCGCGTGATCGCCATGGTGTTCGTGATCGGCCCCGCGCTCGGCGCGGTGGGCGGCCTCTTCATCGGTCTCTATTATCGCCAGGCCTATTTCACGATGGGCTGGTCGTACGGCTTGAACGCCTTCATCGCGGCGATCATCGGCGGCATCGGCAACATCCCCGGCGCCATGCTGGGCGGCCTGCTGCTCGGCCTGTTCAACGTCTTCGCCGTGGGCTACGTGTCGAGCTCGTGGCAGGACGCGATCACGTTCGGGCTGCTGATCGCGATCCTGCTGGTGCGGCCGTCGGGCCTGCTCGGCGAGCGCGTTGCGGAAAAGGTGTGAGGACTTGAACATGAACAAGCAAGTTATCGACGCGACGTCC
>Ga0055529_1001087_pt1 | contig 12380 bp, 9 predicted proteins | sample AraplaCol_mCL_r2_FD_55007 | JGI IMG/M metagenome (GOLD analysis project Ga0055529, IMG submission 55007) | Arabidopsis root microbial communities from North Carolina, USA - plate scrape CL_Col_mCL_r2 | ecosystem: Host-associated > Plants > Roots > Endosphere | place: USA: North Carolina...
GCCGGGGTTCGCGCCTTCATCCGCATGGCTGGCGGCCAGCACCATGCCTTCGGAGACGCCGAACTTCATCTTGCGCGGGGCCAGGTTGGCCACCATCACGGTGAGCTTGCCGATCAGGTCTTCGGGTTTGTAGGCCGACTTGATGCCCGAGAACACATTGCGGTGGCGGCCTTCGCCCACGTCCAGCGTCAGGCGCAGCAGCTTGGTCGAGCCTTCGACGTGTTCGCAATTGATGATTTTGGCGATGCGCAGATCGACCTTGGCGAAGTCGTCGATGGAGATGGTCTCGGCCAGCGGCTCGCCGCCGGGCATCAAAGCAGGTGTTCCGGGCGTCGCATCGGCCGGGGGCTCGAACAGGTCGTCGAGCATCTTGGGCTCCACGCGCTGCATCAGGTGCTTGAAGGGGGCGACGCTTTGCGGCAGCTTGCCGGCGTCGGCCCAGATGAAATCGGCCGTGTTGCCGAAGAGCTCGCGCGCCACGCGGCGGGACAGTTCGGGCAGCACCGGGGCCAGCATCACCGACAGGGCCTTGAAGCCGGCCAGGGCGCGCGAGCAGACGTCCTGCAACTGCGCCTTGCGGGCCGCGTCGGCGTTGGCGTAGTCCTTGGCGAGCACCCAGGGCTGGGCCGCGTCGAAGGCCTGGTTGATGCGGTCGGCGATGGCCATGATCTCGCGGATGGCGCGGTTGTACTCGCGCGCCTCGAAGGCCGCGCGGGCGGCCTCGGCGGCGGCGGCGTACTCGGCCGACAGCGCGGCGGTATCGCCCTGATAGGCCAGCGCGCCGTTGGAATACTTGGTGATGAAGTTGGCCGCGCGGCTGGCGATGTTGATGTACTTGCCGACCAGGTCGCTATTGACGCGGGCGATGAAGTCCTCGGGGTTGAAGTCCAGATCTTCGACGCGGGCGTTGAGCTTGGCGGCCAGGTAATAGCGCAGCCATTCGGCGTTCATGCCGATTTCCAGGTAGCGCAGCGGCGAGATGCCGGTGCCGCGGCTCTTGGACATCTTCTCGCCGCTCACGGTGATGAAGCCGTGCACATTGATCGCGTCGGGCGTCTTGCGGCCGGCGAACTTGAGCATGGCGGGCCAGAACAGCGCGTGGAAATAGATGATGTCCTTGCCGATGAAGTGCACCTGCTCGGTCTTGCCGTGCGGGTCGAGCAGGGCGTCGAAGTCCAGGCCCTTGATCGCGCAATAGGCCTTGAGCGAGGCCAGNTAGCCCACCGGGGCGTCCAGCCANACGTAGAAGTACTTGCCCGGCGCATCGGGNATCTCGATGCCGAAGTAGGGCGCCTCGCGCGAGATGTCCCAGTCGCCCAGGCTCGATTCGCCGCCGTCCGCGCCCACCCATTCGCGCGTCTTGCCGAGCATCTCGGATTGCAGGTGCGGCGTGCCCTGGGCGTTGCCGCCGGCCGTCCATTCGCGCAGGAACGCCACGCAGCGCGGGTCGGACAGCTTGAAGAAGAAGTGCTCGGACGACTTGAGCACGGGCGTGGCGCCGGTCAGCGCCGAATACGGGTTGATGAGGTCGGTGGGCGCATAGGCCGCGCCGCAGACTTCGCAGGAGTCGCCGTACTGGTCCTTGGCGTGGCACTTGGGGCATTCGCCCTTGATGTAGCGGTCGGCCAGGTACATGCCCTTGACCGGGTCGTAGAACTGTTCGATGTCGCGCGTGGCGATCAGGTCCTGGGCCTTGAGCGCGCGATAGATGTCCTGCGACAGCGCCACGTTTTCCGGCGTGTCGGTGGAGTGCCAGTGGTCGAACTCGACGTGAAAGCCGTTGAGATACTGCGGGCGCTCGGCCGCGTAGCGGGCCACCAGCTGCTGCGGCGTGATGCCTTCTTTCTCGGCCTTGAGCATGATGGGCGCGCCGTGCGCGTCGTCGGCGCCCACGAAGTGCACCGTATGCCCGGCCATGCGCATGGCTCGCACCCAGATGTCGGCCTGGATGTATTCCATGATGTGGCCGATGTGGAAGGAGCCGTTGGCGTACGGGAGGGCGGTGGTGACGAATAGCGTGCGGGACGTCATGACTGGCTTTCTTTGCTGGTCGGAAATGGGGAAACCTCTGATTTTAGAGGTTCTGGGGGTTTCGTTCGTTTTTTAGTGCGCTTGATGAGTTCTTAAGGCGCCGAGGCTGCCCTGCGCAATTCCGATGCTCGCCGCTTCCGCGGCTGCGGTTGGCCGCCCCGTGCTTCGGATTGCTCCGGGGTCCTCGGCTTGCAGCAGTCTCATGCCGCGGTTTTGGGCCTCTCATGTGCCAATATTGCGAGCCGTCGATAGGGCGGAGGGAGTCCGAAGCGGGGGCCGGCCAACCGGAGCCCAGCGGGCGAGCATCGGAACTCCCGCAGTCCTGTCGACGGCGGCTTAAGAAAACCAGCGATTCGGGGAAGTTCAGTGAATTTCGCGCGCCTGGACGTCGATGACGTCGGTGGCGGCCTTGGAATAAGGCTGCCCGGGCGCGTTGAACGGATTCATCGGGCCGCGCCGCTGCTGCCAATAGGCGCGCGCGCCGAAAGGCTTGCCGCGCAGCTTGGACACGATGTAGAGCAGGCCGATTGCGATGGCCGTCGAGACCATGAAGACGATCGCCATGGCCGCGCCGATGAGGGCGATGACGGCGAAGCATACGTTGCGCAGCAGGCGGGGGAGAAAGTCGTTCATGGTGATATCCGCTATTCTTGCGGGATGAGCGGCGGGCGTAATGCGTAATGGTACGAAGCCCGCCCAATGCCGATCCAGACGTAATGAGTATAACGATAGAGCAAGTTCGCGCCGCCCTGCGGGCCGCGCAAGATCCTTTCAGTCAGTTGCCGCTGGCTGTTTCTGTAAAAGATCGTGACATCCAGGCGGGGCCTGGCGGGCTGGCCGTGCGCATCGAGCTGGGCTATCCGGCCGCGCATGCCCAGGCCGAAGTGGCCGAGGTCGCGCGCCAGGCGCTGGCCGCGGCCGGCGCGCCCGAGGCGCGGGTCACGGTGGAATGGAAGATCGGCACCCACNCGGTGCAGGGCACGCTCAAGCCGCTCGCCACGGTGCGCAACATCATCGCGGTGGCTTCGGGCAAGGGCGGGGTGGGCAAGAGCACCACGGCCGTCAACCTGGCCCTGGCCCTGGCGGCCGATGGTGCCCGGGTAGGCGTGCTGGACGCCGACGTCTACGGCCCGAGCGTGCCGCTGATGCTGGACTTGAAGGACAAGCCCGTCAGCAAGGACAACAAGACCATGGAGCCTTTGCAGGCGCATGGCATCGAGGCCAATTCCATCGGCCTGCTGGTCGATCCGGATTCGCCCATGATCTGGCGCGGCCCCATGGCCACCCAGGCGCTGGAGCAGCTGCTGCGCCAGACCAACTGGGGCGACCTGGACTATCTGCTGATCGACATGCCGCCGGGCACGGGCGACATCGCGCTCACCCTGGCGCAGAAAGTGCCGGTGGTGGGCGCCATCATCGTCACCACGCCGCAGGACATCGCGCTGCTCGATGCCCGCAAGGGCCTGAGGATGTTCGAAAAGGTCGAGGTGCCGGTGCTGGGCGTGGTCGAGAACATGGCCATGCACATCTGCACCCAGTGCGGCCACGTGGAGCACATCTTCGGCGAAGGCGGCGGCCAGCGCATGGCCGGGCAGTTCGGCGTGCCCTGGCTGGGCAGCCTGCCGCTGGCCCTGTCCATTCGCGAGCAGGCCGATTCGGGCACGCCCATCGTCGCGGCCCAGCCCGACGGCGAGGCCGCCGGGCTCTACCGCGGCATCGCCCGCAAGCTGGCGACCCTGGTGGCCGCTCTGCCGCGCGACATGGCCGGCAAGCTGCCGGGCGTGGTGGTCAAGCCGGCCTGATTAAAATACGCGGCCATACCGCAATCGCAAGGCAAGAGAGCTGACACATGAGCATCAAGAGCGACCGTTGGATACGCCAGGCCGCGCAGGCCGGCATGATCGAGCCCTTCGAGGCCGGCCAGGTGCGCGCCGTGAACGGCGAGCGCATCGTCAGCTACGGCACCAGCAGCTACGGCTACGACGTGCGCTGCGCCGACGAATTCAAGATCTTCACCAACATCAATTCCACCATCGTCGACCCGAAGAATTTCGATGAGAAGTCCTTCGTGGACTTCAAGGGCGGCGTCTGCATCATCCCGCCCAATTCGTTCGCCCTGGCGCGCACGATGGAATACTTCCGCATCCCGCGCAGCGTGCTCACGATCTGCCTGGGCAAGAGCACCTATGCGCGCTGCGGCATCATCGTCAACGTGACTCCGCTCGAACCCGAATGGGAAGGCCACGTCACGCTCGAGTTCTCCAACACCACGCCGCTGCCGGCCAAGATCTATGCCGGCGAGGGCTGCGCCCAGTTCCTGTTCCTGGAAAGCGACGAGGTCTGCGAGACTTCCTACGCCGATCGCGGCGGCAAGTACCAGGGCCAGCGCGGCGTCACGCTGCCGCGCACCTGAAGGGAAACCTTCAGCGGCCGTGCTGCGTTTGGCCCAGCACGGTCCATAGCCGTTCCGCCACCTGCGACATGTCGTTGGGCTGGCGGTACAGGCAGATTTCCACCGCAATGTCCCACGCCGGCCCGCCGGCCCGCAGCAGCCGGCCCTGGGCCAGGTCGTCGCGCACCAGCATGTCCGGCAGCCAGGCGATGCCGCGGCCTTGCAGCGCCATCGAGCGCAGCAGCACGGCGTGGGGGGCGACGAAGGTTTCCCGCATGGTCAGATCCGGGCTGTGCCGCAGCTTGTGCTGCACGATGCGGCCCAGGGCCGAGGCGGCGTCGTAGGCCAGCAGCGGCATGGAGCCCCGGCCTTCCAGCGTGTGGATCGGCCGGGAAGCATCGTCCGGCGCCGCGGCGCTGACGGGCACCAGCACGTCCGTGCCCAGCGTCGCCACGGGGTATTCCAGCTCATCCATGCGGCTGGCCGATTGCGCCTGCCGGTGGCAGAGCAGGAACTGCACGCGCCGCTGCACCATGAGGTCTTCGCAGGCCTGGAAGCTGTCGGACATCATCTGGATGGCGCCGACGTCCATGCCTGACTCCAGGTTGACCAGCCATTGCGGGAAGAACATCAGCGAGAGCGTATGCGTGGCCGCGAAGCGCAGGCTGGCGGCTTCCTGCGCATGGGCCAGGCGGGCCTTGATGCGGGCCGCTTCCAGGTCGGCCAGCACCTGCTGCAGCAGCGGGCGGAATTTCTGCCCCGCGGCGGTCAGCTCGGTGGGGTGGGCGCTGCGATCGAAAAGCTCCACCCCCACCCATTCTTCCAGGGCGCGGATATGCCGGCTGAAGGCCGGCTGGGCGATGGAGCGGACTTCGGCGGCGCGCGAGAAGCTGCCGGTTTCGGCCAGCGCGCAGAAGTCTTCCAGCCATTGCATGTCGAGCGGACGGTTGCCGGGACCCATATGGTGTGAAGCGGAAAGAGATAGTTGTATGCGATTCGAGTATTGGACGCCTGGCGTGGCTGCCGCAATCATGGGGGCATTCCAACACGCACCGCATTGGAGACGGCCATGCCTTCCATTCAGAACTACCGGGGCATTATCCCCGCAATTTCCTGTCCGTTCACGGACGATCACCGCATCGACGAGCCTGCCCTGCGCCGGCTCGCCGGCTGGCTGGCCGATCACAAGGGCGTGGTGGCCGTCATGACCAACGGCCATACCGGCGAGGTGTTCTCGCTGACCCCGGCCGAGCGCGCCCAGGTCACGCGCATCGTGGCCGACGAGCTGCGCGGCCGCCTGCCGGTGATCTCGTCCATCGTGTGCGAAGGCGTCGTCGAAGCGGCCGAGCATGCCCGCGCCGCGCGCGAAGCGGGCGCGGCGGCGCTCGACGTGATGCCGCCGCATCATTGGCTGCGCTTCGGCTTCACCTCAGGGCACGCCCTGCAGTATTTCGAGGCCATCCACCAGGCGGCTCCCGATCTGGACCTGGTGTGCCACGTGTATCCGGCCTGGACGCGCGCCGCGTACTCGTCGCAGCTCTTGGCCGACCTGGCCCGGCTGCCCTACGTGCAGGCCTTCAAGGTGGGCCAGCGCGACATGAACAAATACGCCCGCGACATCCAGGCCTTGCGCGAGGCCGACGCTTCCAAGGCCATCCTCACCTGCCACGACGAATACCTGCTGGCCTCCATGGTGCAGGGCGTGGACGGCGCGCTGGTGGGTTTCGCCACCTTCATTCCGCAGCTCATCATCGATCTGTGGGAAGCGGTCAAGGCGGGCGACCTCAGGCGCGCCCAGGCCATCCAGGCCGTCATCACGCCGCTCAAGGACGCGGTCTACGGCGGCGGCGAACCCACCGGCGAAGCGCATGCCCGCATGAAGGCCGGCATGTACCTGGCCGGCGTGATCGACAATCCCGCTGTCCGTCCGCCCACCGAGGCGCCGGGCAAGGCCGAGCTCGACGCGCTGCGCGCCGCGGTGGCGCAGGCGGGCCTGCTCAAGCGCTGATCCCGCGGCTCAAGCACCATCAAAAGAGGAGACACAAAATGAAAATGAAATTCGTGCTGCATGCGGCCTTCGCCGCGCTGGCCAGCCTGGGCGGCCTGTCGGCCCAGGCTGCTTATCCCGACCATCCCGTGCGGATCATCATTCCCTTTCCGCCGGGCGGCACGCTGGACACGGTGGGACGCGACCTGGCGCAGAAACTGGGCGAACAGACCGGCCAGAGCTTCATCGTCGACAACCGCGCCGGCGGCAACGGCCTCATCGGCGCCGGCCTGGTGACCCAGGCCAAGCCGGACGGCTATACCTTGCTGTTCAATGCGTCGACCTTCATCACGGCGCCCATGACGATGAAGAAGCCGCCCTACGACGTGGAAAAGAACTTCACGCCCATCGCCCTGGTGGCCAAGGCGCCGCTGGCGGTGTCGGTGAACAAGAATCTGCCCGTGACCGACGTGGCGGGCCTGCTGGCGTATTCCAAGAGCCACCCCGGCAAGCTGATGTTCGCCGTGGGGTCGATCGGCTCGGCCGGGCATCTGGGCACCGAGCTGCTCAAGCGCAAGGGCGGGCTCGACTACACGGTGGTGCCCTACCGGGGCACCTCGCCCGCCTTCCAGGACCTGATCGGCGGGCAGATCGACGGCTTCATCGATCCGGTGCTGGGCGCGCTCGAATCCTACAAGGGCGGCCTGCTCAAGATCCTGGCCGTGACCTCCGACAAGCGCCTGCCCAATCTGCCCAACGTGCCGACCGTGGCCGAGACCATACCCGGCTACGAGGCCTACAGCTGGTACGGCTTGTGGGGGCCCGCGAACATGCCGCCCGCGGTCGTCGAGAAAATCAACGCCGAGGTCAACACGGCGCTGGCCAAGCTCAAGGCCAAGTACGCGCCCACGGGCGTGCTCCTGACGCCGGGCAGCGTCGCGGACTTCGCCAAGTTCCAGCGTGAGGACATGGTCCGCTCCAAGAAGATCATCGACGAAGGCCACATCCATGTCGACTGACGAACCCGGCCGCACGGGCGCGCTGGCGGTGGTGACCGGCAGCGGCGCGGGCATAGGCCAGGCCATCGCGCAGCGCCTGCTGGATGCGGGCTGGCGCGTGGCCGGCCTGGATATCGGCCCGGCCGCCATCGACCATCCCGCCTACCGGCACATGTCGGTGGACCTGTGCGACGCCGAGGCGACGCGTGCCGCCTGCGCGGCGCTGCAGGACGCCGGCGCGCTGGTGCATGCCGCGGGCATCCTGCGGGTGGGTGCGCTGGAGCAGCTCGATCCGGCCGACGGGATGCGCATGTGGACGCTGCACGTCGACGCGACGACGCGCCTGGCGCAGGCCCTGATGCCGGCCATGGCGCAGCGGGGCGCGGGCCGGGTGGTATTGATCGGCAGCCGGGTGGCCCAGGGCATGCCGGGCCGCAGCCAGTACGCCGCCACCAAGGCGGCCCTGATCGCCATGGCGCGCAGCTGGGCGGCCGAATTCGCCGCCCGCGGCGTGACGGTCAACGTGGTGTCGCCGGCGGCCACGCAGACCGGCATGCTGAGCGATCCGGCGCGGGCCGCCAGCATGCCGCGCCTGCCGCCCATAGGCCGGTTGATCCAGCCGCAGGAGATCGCCGCGCTGGTCGATTTCCTGCTCAAGCCCGAGGCCNCGGCCATCACCGGGCAAGACATCGCAATTTGCGGCGGCGCTTCGCTGCCGCGCTGAAAGACATTCTTTCTTCGAACATTCCAGACCAAGAGGCAGCTCATGAAAATCGTGGACATCCGCGAATCCACCAGGCCCATACGCTCGGACATCCGCAATGCTTACATCGACTTCTCCAAGATGACCTTGAGCCTGGTCGCGGTGGTGACCGACGTCATCCGCGACGGCAAGCCGGTGGTGGGCTACGGCTTCAACTCCAACGGCCGCTACGGCCAGGGCGGCCTGATCCGCGACCGCTTCCGTCCGCGCGTGCTCGAGGCCGATCCCGCCTCGCTGCTGGACGACACGGGCGAGAACCTCGACCCGCACAGGATCTGGCAGCGCATGATGATCAACGAGAAGCCCGGCGGCCACGGCGAGCGCTCGGTGGCGGTGGGCACGATGGACATGGCGGTGTGGGACGCGGTCGCCAAGATCGCCGGCAAGCCGCTTTATCAGCTGCTGGCCGAACGCCATGGCAACGGCAAGGCCGATCCGCACGTGTTCGTCTATGCGGCGGGCGGCTACTACCATCCCGGCAAGGGCCTGGACGGGCTGCGGGCCGAGATGGCCGGCTATCTCGAGCGCGGCTATTCGGTGGTCAAGATGAAGATAGGCGGCGCCACGCTGGCCGAGGACTGCGAGCGCATCGAGGCGGTGCTCAAGATTCTCGGCCCGGGGCAGCATCTGGCGGTCGACGCCAACGGCCGCTTCGATCTGAAGACCGCCGTCGAATATGCCCGGGCGCTGTCGGCCTACCCGCTCTTCTGGTACGAGGAGGCGGGCGATCCGCTGGATTACGAGCTGCAGGCCAAGCTGTCCGAGGTCTATCAGGGGCCGATGGCCACGGGCGAGAATCTGTTCTCGATGCAGGACGCGCGCAATCTGATCCGCCATGGCGGCATGCGCAAGGACCGCGACTGGCTGCAGTTCGACTGCGCGCTGAGCTACGGGCTGGTGGAGTACCTGCGCACGCTCGACATGCTCAAGGAGTACGGTTGGTCGCCGTCGCGCTGCATTCCGCACGGCGGGCACCAGATGTCGCTGGCGATCGCGGCGGGGCTTGGATTGGGAGGTAATGAAAGCTATCCGGATCTGTTCCAGCCGTATGGCGGGTTTCCGGATGGCGTGCGGGTGCAGGATGGGTATGTGGATCTGCCTGCGCTGCCGGGGATCGGATTCGAGGGCAAGGCGGATCTGATCGCGGAGATGAGGGCGTTGGCGGGCTGACGCGCCTGCGCGCTTTACGCCCGCGCCGACGAGGCTGGGGCATCTCTGTTCGTTTCAGCTTGTCTCGTCTTATCTCAGGACGCGGCTCATCAGCACTTCGTCGATCATCTCGCCGTTGACGCAGAGCGATTCGGGTTCGCGGCCGTATTGCACGAAGCCTAGCGCGGTGTAGAGCGCGATCGCCGCCGCGTTGTCCGCGGCGGCCGTCAAGTGGACCCGGCGCACGCCGGGCATGGTCGCGGCGCGGGCCAGGGCGGCCTCCAGCAGTTGCCGGGCCAGCCCCCGGCCGCGTTGTTCGGGGCCGACATAGACGCCCCAGATGAAGGCCTTGTGGCGCGCCTTGAGCTTGTCGTATTGCGAGATGCCGGTCATGCCGACCATGCGGCCGGCGGCGAAGGCGCCCAGGATGGCGCGCCTTTCGTCGGCTTCGGCCAGGCGCAGGAAGTGGTCCAGGCCCAGCGCTTCTTCTTCCTCCACGCTCGACCCGAAGGCGCGCGGGGCTTCGGTCAGGGCGGTCAGGCGCAGGTCCCGCAGGGCAGGGGTGTCGGGGGCGGCGAGCAGGCGTATCTGTATGGGGCTGGACATGTCGATCGGGAGCGGGCGAGGGGCTTGCGGGCCCCTCAAGTATGTCATGCATCGGCCTGCGCCGGACCGGGCCGATCCGGGGTGCCAGGCGGCCGTAGGCTTTTGTCAACTTGGCGTCGCGGACTCGCAGTAAACTCGCGTCCGTTATTTGGCCCAAGGCCCCCGTCGCCGGTGTGTACAGGTCCCATCCTCATCCAGGAGCGCCTGCATGAAATTTCGCTTTCCCATCTTCATCATCGACGAAGATTACCGGTCCGAGAACGCGTCGGGTTTGGGCGTCCGGGCCCTGGCTTCGGCCATCGAGGCCGAGGGCGTCGAAGTCATCGGCGTCACCAGCTACGGCGACCTGACTTCGTTTGCCCAGCAGCAAAGCCGCGCCAGCGCCTTCATCCTGTCGATCGACGATGAAGAGTTCGACGACGCTTCGCCCGAGGACGTGGCCAGCGCCATCAAGAATCTGCGCGCCTTCATCGGCGAAGTGCGGTTTCGCAATGCCGACATTCCCATTTATCTGTACGGCGAGACGCGCACTTCCGAGCACATTCCCAACGACATCCTGCGCGAGCTGCACGGCTTCATCCACATGTTCGAGGACACCCCCGAATTCGTGGCGCGCCACATCATCCGCGAGGCCAAGAGCTACGTCGACGGCCTGGCGCCGCCGTTCTTTCGCGAACTGGTCGACTATGCGCAGGACGGCTCGTATTCCTGGCACTGCCCGGGGCACTCGGGCGGCGTCGCTTTCCTCAAGAGCCCGGTGGGCCAGATGTTCCACCAGTTCTTCGGCGAGAACATGCTGCGCGCCGACGTCTGCAACGCCGTGGACGAACTGGGCCAGCTGCTGGACCACACCGGCCCCGTGGCCGAGTCCGAGCTCAACGCCGCGCGCATCTTCAACGCCGACCATTGCTTTTTCGTCACCAACGGCACGTCCACCTCGAACAAGGTGGTGTGGCACGCCAACGTGGCCGCGGGCGACGTGGTGGTGGTGGACCGCAACTGCCACAAGTCGATTCTGCACGCCATCACGATGACGGGCGCGATCCCGGTGTTCCTGCGCCCGACGCGCAACCACCTGGGTATCATCGGCCCCATCCCGCTGGAAGAGTTCGACCCCGAGAACATCCGCAAGAAGATCGAGGCGAACCCCTTCGCCCGCGAGGTCAAGAACAAAAAGCCGCGCATTCTCACGCTGACGCAGAGCACCTACGACGGCGTGATCTACAACGTGGAGATGATCAAGGAAAAGCTGGGCAGCTACATCGATACGCTGCACTTCGACGAGGCGTGGCTGCCGCATGCGGCTTTCCACGGGTTCTATCAGGACATGCACGCCATCGGCACCAACCGGCCGCGCAGCAAGGAGGCGATGGTGTTCGCCACGCACTCCACGCACAAGCTGCTGGCCGGCATCTCGCAGGCCTCGCAGATCATCGTGCAGGAGTCCGAGACCCGCAGGCTGGACCGCAATATCTTCAACGAGGCGTACCTGATGCACACCTCGACCTCGCCGCAGTACGCCATCATCGCGTCGTGCGACGTGGCCGCGGCCATGATGGAGCCGCCCGGGGGCACCGCGCTGGTCGAGGAAAGCATCAAGGAAGCCATGGATTTTCGCCGCGCCATGCGCAAGGTGGAGTCCGAGTTCGGCAAGAACGACTGGTGGTTCAAGGTCTGGGGGCCGAACCGCCTGCCCAGCGAAGGCATCGGCAACCGCGACGAGTGGCTGCTCGAGTCCAATGATCACTGGCATGGCTTCGGCGACCTGGCCGAGGGCTTCAACATGCTCGACCCGATCAAGGCCACGGTGGTCACGCCGGGCCTGGACATGTCGGGCAGCTTCGGCGAGACGGGCATTCCGGCCGCGCTGGTGTCCAAGTATCTGACCGAGCACGGCGTGGTGGTGGAGAAGACGGGCCTGTATTCGTTCTTCATCCTGTTCACCATCGGCATCACCAAGGGCCGCTGGAACACGCTGCTGACCGATTTGCAGCAGTTCAAGGACGACTACGACCGCAACCAGCCGCTGTGGCGCATCCTGCCCGAGTTCTGTCGCGCGCATCGCCGCTACGAGCGCATGGGCCTGCGCGATCTATGCCAGCAGATTCACGAGGCGTATCGCTCCAACGACGTGGCGCGGCTGACTACCGAGATGTATTTGAGCGACATGGTGCCGGCCCTGAAGCCTTCGGATGCGTTCGCCCGCATGGCGCACCGCGAGGTGGAGCGCGTGACGGTCGACGAGCTGGAAGGGCGCGTGACGGGAGTGCTGCTCACGCCTTATCCGCCGGGCATTCCTCTGCTGATCCCGGGCGAGCGGTTCAACAAGACCATCGTGCAGTATCTGCAGTTCGCCCGCGAGTTCAATCAGAAGTTCCCGGGGTTCGAGACTTACATCCACGGCCTGGCCGATGAGATCGGGCCGGATGGGGAGAAGCGGTTCTACGTGGATTG
>Ga0055529_1001092_pt1 | contig 12285 bp, 12 predicted proteins | sample AraplaCol_mCL_r2_FD_55007 | JGI IMG/M metagenome (GOLD analysis project Ga0055529, IMG submission 55007) | Arabidopsis root microbial communities from North Carolina, USA - plate scrape CL_Col_mCL_r2 | ecosystem: Host-associated > Plants > Roots > Endosphere | place: USA: North Carolina...
AATATATGGTGGCTTATAATAAGCAAGCTTATTAAGATCTTATCCCATGCCTTATTCCTACGAAGAGCGCTTCGGTTTTCTGGTTTCGGACATCGCCCGGCTGATGGGCATCCAGTTCGATCGGCGCGGACGCCAGCGCCTGGTCCTGAGCCGCGCCCAGTGCCGGGTGGCGCTTTACCTTTCCACGCTGGGCCCCATGAGCCAGGCCAAGCTGGCCGAGACGCTGGACGTCACGCCCATGACCGTGGCGCGCATGCTCGACCGCATGCAAGAGGCGGGCTGGGTGCGGCGGGTGCCGGCGCCCAACGACCGCCGGGCCTTCCTGGTGCAGGTGACCGACAAGGTCGAGGACGCGCTGGGGCCCGCGCTGGCCTTGGGCGACGAGATCACCGACCTGGCCATGCAGGGCCTGAGCGACTCGGAGCGGCGGACCTTGCTGAAGCTTCTGGGCAAGGTGCGCGGCAATCTCGCTTCGAGCCAGAACGAGGACTGAGGTCTTCGCGGCGCGATCCGCCGATTTGCCTGCGCAACCATTCTCGGGCAGGATCACCGGATGCCGAGCGCGCGATGGCGCATCGGCCTCGTTCAACCTTTTCTTTCCGATACCCGCACCATGATAGGCCGCGAATTTCTGCACACCCCTGGCCCCACTCATATTCCCCAGCAGGTGCTCAACGCGATGAACCGGCAGCCGCTGGATCTCGCCGACGACAGACTCAAAGAACTCGCCAAGTCCTGTTTCGAGGATCTCAAAGGCCTGTTCCGCACCCAGGGTCACGTCTTCATCTATGCGGGCAACGGGCATGGCAGCTGGGAGGCGGTGCTGGGAAATATCTGCGCGCCGGGAGACACGGTGCTGGTGCCGGTCGTGGGCCATTTCGCCCATGAGTGGGCGGGCCATGCCCGCGCGCTCGGCATCAAGACCGAGACCATCGAGGGCGACTGGCGCCAGGGCATCGACCCGGCGCGCATCGAAGAGCATTTGCGCGGCGACACCGGGCGCCGCATCAAGGCGGTGCTGGCCGTGCAGGTGGATACCGCCACCAGCCTGAGCTGCGACGTCCATGCGGTGCGCCAGGCGATGGATGCGGCGGGCCACCCCGCGCTGCTGGTGGCCGATGCCGTGGCTTCGCTGGGCGCCATGCCTTTCGAGATGGATGCCTGGGGCGTGGACGTGGCCATCACGGCGTCGCAGAAGGCGCTGATGTGCCCGCCCGGCCTGGCCATCGTGGCGGCCAACGACAAGGCCGTCCAGGTCGCGCAGGCCACGCCGCGCTACCAGCGCTATTGGGACTGGAGCACGCGCATCGGCGACGAGTACTACACCAAGTTNTGCGGCACCATGCCCGAGCACCACATGTTCGCGCTGCGCGAGGCGCTGGACCTGATCAAGGCGCGCGGCCTGGACGCGATCTTCCGCTCGCAGCGCATGCTGTCCAGCGCGGTGCATCAGGCGGTGGAGGCCTGGAGCCAGGCCGGCGCGATGGCGTTCAACGTGCCCGCGGCGTCCGAGCGCGCCGTGACGGTGACGACGGTGCGCACCGCGGCAGGCATCGACCCGGATCGCCTGCGCACCCATGCGCGCGAAAAGCTGGGCTTGATGATCGCCGGCGGCCTGGGCAAGCTCACCGGCTCGACCTTTCGCATCGGCCACATGGGCAGCATCAACGAGCCGATGATCCTGGGCTGCCTGGCCACGCTGGACCTGGCGCTCAAGGAGCTGGGCCTGCCCCACGGCGAAGGCGCGGTGCAGGCCGCAATCGCGCATCTGGCGCGCGAGCGCGCGGCGGCTTAGAGACGGCGGCTCTATTCAAAAAAACGGGCGCCATGCACACATGGCGCCCGTTTTTTTTCGACCAATGGAAGCTCGCTGCTACCCGTGGTGCTTGTGCGCAATGAGCCGGCATCCGCCCGTCGGCGGCACCACGCCCCACTTCAAGGTTATTTGCGGGCCGTCCGGATCCATGGTGGCGGGGAGGCTGACGGTGCCCGTCATGGTGGCCTCTTTCATCGCGGCGGCGACCTTGGGCGGGACGCCGTCCGGGGCGTTCGGGCTGATGTCCATGGCGACCAGCGTGCCGCAGGCTTTCAGCTGCTCGGGATCGACCCAGGGCGAGTCGTGCAGATCGCCGTTGATCAGGACTTGCGCCTGCCGGCCGGCGTGGATGGCGATGTTGCCGCCCAGCCAGGTGTCGGCCGTGATGAAGTGCAGGGGCGCGCGGGCATGCGAATACCAGGCGTGCTTCATGGCCCGGGCCACGGCATGGCTGGGGTAGTTCGAGCGGCCGGGCTTGCCCAGGAAGCTGGCCAGCGGGCCGCGGCCCACGGCATAGCCGGCGGCGGTCAGGAACTGGATCACCAGGACCGTGACCAGTGCGGTCTTGAACAGGCGCTGGTCGCTGTTTTCGCGGTAGAGCCAGAACGTCAGCAGGCCCGTCATGAGGAAGTAAGTGGTGGTCCAGTCGGCGATCATGCGTGTGTCGGCGATGAAGGACGCCGCGCACGTCAGCACGAAGGGAACCAGGGCGAACAGCAGGATGAAGCGGCGGTCTTCGGGCCGCAGACGCGCGGCGATGCTGCCTTGGGCCGGGATGATCTGCTTGCGGCGCGCGCGCCGCGTCAGGCCGGCGATGACCAGCATGGCGAGCAGCATCGGCGCCAGGCGCGCCAGCGTGGTGGTGAGCACGTACCACATGTCCAGCAGGTTTTCGGCGCGGGTCATGGTCGACACGTCCGTCGATCCGGCGGCGTAGTCCAGCGGGTTGGCCGGGTCGTGCAGCACGTATTTCATGTGGTAGAGCCACATGGCATGCGGCATCACGATCGCGACCAGCAGGGCGGTGCCCGCCAGCATGCCCTTCCAGGTGCGCGCATCGCGCAGGCTGCCGCTTTGCGCCAGGTGCAGGATGAATATCAGGTACCACACGGCGATGCTGTACTTGGTCAGCGTGGCGAAGCCCGCGAACATGCCCAGCAGGATCCAGTCGCGCAGCTGCTGGTAGCGCCAGGCGCGGTAGAGCATCCAGATCGATCCCGCCACCGACCACAGCTGGAGGGTGTTGTGGTTGGACATCACGCCGCGCGTCGTGAAGTAGGCGATGGGCATCGTCAGCACCACCGCCAGCAGGGCGTTGCGCTGCGAGGTGAGTTCGCAGCCCAGGCGCCAGATGAAGTAGAGCGCCAGCGCGACGCTCAGCTGGGCGGCGAAGAAGGTGATCCAGATATGACGGCCGAAGACGGACATCAAGGCGAAATGCACCCAGGAGGGCAGGGGCGGATGCTTGTAATAGCCCCACTGGAACACGTTGCCCCAGACCAGTTCTTCCATGTTGTCCGCGTCCGGCCCGCTTAGAAGCAGGCTGGGAAGCGCGACCCAGAAGAGAAGATTCAAGCCCAGGATCAGCAGAACCAGCGGTTGCAGCGACGGGGCGTTGAGGGAGAAGACAGNCGCCAGCCGCCCGCCCCGTGCCGAGGCGGCGCGGGCTGACGATGCCTGGGAGGACGTCAGGGGTTGCGGGGGATTGGAGTTTGCCTGCATGTCGGGTGCTTAAAAAACGATAAGCCCGCATGGCGAATGCGGGCATGGAACTCGATATTTTATTGCAATTTCAATTAATTGCGATTTTTCAGGCCTGTGGATGAGGCACATTCCCCACACTGTTTTCACGGTAACCTAGCGGCAGACCCAGCAGGAGGAAAAGGGGACGGCTATTTATCCCCGAGTCAGGCCAATCCAGCCACAATTCGATACTGCTGGTGCATACTTCGAAGCCTTGTTTGCTTTTCGGTGAAATCTTGACCACGTCCCCCCTCGATCAGCGCGCCGCCGAGTCCGATTTGCCGGCGCCGCCCCGTTCGGTCGACGGCCGTCCGCCCGTGCGCGGGCTGGTCAGCTGCGTCGTCCCCGGCCTGAACGAATCTGAGAATCTCAAAGTGCTGCTGCCCCGGCTGAGCGCCCTGCTGGAACAGTGGTGCGACGGCTGGGAGATCATCGTCGTCGACGACGGCAGCACCGACGCCACCCCCGAGCTCATGGCCCAGTGGTCCAGGACCCCGGGCGTGCGCTATGTGCAGCTGTCGCGCAATTTCGGCAAGGAGGCGGCGCTGGCCGCCGGCCTGGAAGAAGTCACCGGCGACGTGGCGATCAGCATGGACGCCGACATGCAGCACCCGCTGGAGCTGATCCCGCCGATGCTGCAGCGCTGGCAGGCGGGCGTGGACATGGTCTACGCCGTGCGTAGCGATCGCACCGACGAAGGCTGGGTCAAGCGCGTCGGCACGAAGATTTTCTACCGCCTGCTGGGCAGCACGCGCCGTGTGCGGGTGCCGCCGCACGCGGGCGATTTCCGCCTGATGGACCGCAAGGTGGTCGACGCGCTGGTCAACCTGCCCGAGCGCACGCGCTTCATGAAGGGCCTGTATGCCTGGGTGGGCTTTCGTTCCGAAGCCATGCCCTACATGCCCAAGGAGCGCCTGCACGGCAGCAGCAGCTTCAACTTCTGGCGCCTGTTCGGCCTGGCGACCGACGGCATCACGGCGTTCACGACCTGGCCGCTGCGTTTCCTGGGCCTGATGGGCGCGCTTTTTGCCGTGATGTCGATCGTCTACGGCGTGGTCCTGGTGGCGCAATACCTGCTCTACGGCAACCAGACTTCGGGCTGGACGACCATCGTGACGGCGCTGCTGTTTTTCTCCGGCGTCAACCTGCTTTCGTTGGGCGTGATGGGCGAGTACGTGGCGCGCATCTTCGACGAGGTCAAGGGGCGGCCGCTCTTCATTACCGGGCAGCGCCTGGGTCAGGCGCGGCCGCGCCGCGACCTGCCGTCCGACGCATCGAACCGCGATGCGCCCAGCCAGAATTGAAATTTTGATCCCATGAGTTCCACGAATACTTCCGCGCAGCCGCGCCGGTTCTTGTCCGGCGACGCCGCGTTGCTGGGCCTGGCCGCTTTCTGGCTGGTTTTTCTCAATTGGGTGCGGCTGCTGACGCTGCCCGACGAGGGCCGCTACACCGGCGTGGCCTGGGACATGCTGCGCCATGGCGACATTTCCACGCCGCTGCTGGACGGCATGCCGTATTTCCACAAGCCGCCCCTGTTCTACTGGCTGGACGCGATCAGCATGCGCGTGTTCGGCATGAACGAGTGGGCCGTGCGCCTGCCGTCGGTGCTGGGCGCCTGGCTGGCGCTGTTCGCGACCTATGCCTTCGTGCGCCGCAACTACGGCGTGGCGGCGGCACGCATCACCGTGCTCGTCATGGCCACCATGCCGCTGTTCTTCGGCGCGGCGCAGTTCGCCAATATGGACATGCTGGTGGCCGGCCTGATTTCGGCCACCGTGCTGGCGGGCGCCGAGACGATCATGCTGCGCGACAGCGGCCGCCCTTGGCGCGCCATGTCGGCGCTCATGGGCGCGCTGGCCGGCCTGGCCTTCCTGGCCAAGGGCCTGATCGGCCCGGTGCTGCCGGGGGGCGTGCTGTTCTTCTGGCTGCTCATGCGGCGCGACGGCAAGGGCATGCTCGCCCTGCTGCGGCCTGCGACGCTCCTGGCCTTCGCCGTGGTGGCCTTGCCCTGGTGCCTGGCGATGCAGGTGCGCTATCCGGGCTTCTTCCACTACTTCTTCGTCTATCAGCACTTCCAGCGCTTTCTGGATTCGGGCTTCAACAACAAGGAGCCCATCCTCTTCTACGTGCCGGTGCTGATCGCCACGGCGCTGCCCTGGACGCTGTGGGGCCTGGGCCTGTTGCGCAGGCCTTTCTGGAAGGCCGAGCGCGACCCCAAGGGCATACGCCGGCTCATGGCCATCTGGGGCCTGGTGGTGCTGGTGTTCTTCTCGATTCCCGCTTCGAAGCTGGTGGGCTACATCCTGCCGGCCCTGCCGCCGCTGGCCTTCCTGCTGGCCGAGCAGGTGCGCGAAGCGATCGAGCGCGACGGCGCGGCATCGACGCGCTACGGCCGGCGGGCCTCGATCACCTGCGTGGCGGCCGTGATCCTATGCCTGATTACGCTGGTGATCGCCGGGATCAGCACGATAAGCCGCAGCGCCAAGCCGCTGGGCGAGGTCATGCGCCAGGACGCCAGGCCCGGCGATACGCTGGTCATGCTGCATTCGTACGGTTTCGACCTGCAGTTCTATGCGCGCTATGCACAACCGGCCTGGGTGGTCGACAATTGGAGCGATCCGAGCATTGCGCGCACCGATAGCTGGCGCAAGGAACTGCTCGACGCTTCCGAGTTCGACCCGACCGTGCAGGTGCTGATTTCGGAGCAGGAATGGAAGCGGCGCGTTTGCCACGGACCGGTCGGGGCGCGCTATTGGGTCTTGGGCGAAGGCGGCGACCAGAACCGCTATCCGCTTCTGGCGGGCGTGAAACCCGCTGCGTCGACCAAGAGAAATATGCTGTGGCTGCTCGATGCCGACGCGGCATTCAAGCAGCGGGTTTGTGGCGAAACGCCCACAGCCGGCTGACGATGAAGGTCATGACGGCCATGCCGAGCAGCACGGCCGCCAGCAACACGTAGTAGGGCAGGTTGGTTGCGTGCAGCAGCCAGGCGTAGGCGGCTTCGTTGATGAGAAAGCCCGAGGCCGAGACCATGAAGAAGCGTCGCACGGCAGGCAGCAGTGGGGCCCTGGTGTGCCGGAAGGTCAGAAGATAATGACCGGAAAACGACACCCAGAAAGACACCAGCCAGCCGCCGACGTTGGCCAGCACGGGCGACAGGCCGCCGAACTTGACGAGCAGGACGGCGGTGGTCCAATGCGTGGCCGCCGCGGCGCAGCCGACGGTGACGAACCAGAAGAGTTGTTTTAACAGCGGAAGCATCGAAGCGTGGAAAACCAGGAAAACGGGCAGGGGTTGCTGCGCCGCATAGTTATTTGCGCCGACGATTTTGGCATGAATCGCGCGGTCGACGCAGGCATCCTGGATCTGGCGCGGGCCGGCCGCCTGGGCGCGGTGAGCTGCATGCCGCTCGGCCCGTCGTTTCCGGCGCATGTCGCGGCCTTGCGCGAGATGGACGTCGACGCGGGGCTGCATTTCGATCTGACCGAGGGCGTGGGCGGGCAGGAGCCCGCTGTTCCCTTGAAGACGCTGATCGGCTGGGCCTATATGGGGCGCCTGATCCCGTCCTGGGTGGACGGCCAGCTGGAACGCCAGCTCGACGCCTTCGAGAACATCTACGGCGCTGCGCCGGCCTATCTGGATGGGCACCAGCACGTGCACCAGCTGCCCGGCGTGCTGCCGCGGGTGATCGCGATTCTGCAGCGCCGCTACGGCGCCCGCATGCCCTGGCTGCGCTGTACCCTGCCCCGGTCCCAGCCCGGCGTGGGCCTGGGCAATGCGTTCAAGGCCCAGGTCATCGGCGCCTTGGGCGGCCATGCCTTGCGCCGCGCCGTGCGCCGGCGCGGCTGGCGCAGCAATGACCGGTTCCTGGGGGTCTACAGCCTGAGCGGCGGGGCCGAGCATTACGCGCAGTTGCTGGGCCGCTGGTTCGATGCGGCCCAGGACGGCGATCTGATGATGTGCCATCCCGCCCATGCGGTCGGGCCGGACGAAGGCGATGCGCTCATGCGGCAGCGCGCCGCCGAGTTCGAAGTGCTGTCGAGCGAGGACATGCCGCGCTGGCTGAGCGCGTGCGGGCTGCGGGTGGAGCGGTTCAGCCGCATCGATCCGCTGGCGTGAAGATCGGGAGCTGGAGCCTTGGATCTGGCTCAGCGGCCCGCCAGCTCCAGCGCCACCGGGTAGAGCGACGCCACCAGCAGCAGGGCCATCGCGACATTGAAGCCGCGCACGATGCCGGGCTTGTGCAGCCAGCGGCGCAGCGTGCTGCCGAACAGCACCCACAGGCCGACGCACGGCAGATTGATGACGATACAGGCCAGGGTGGCGATCAGCAGATTGCCGAAAAACCCCTGCTGCGGCGTATAGGTGGCGACGATGCCCACCGCCATGACCCAGGCCTTGGGGTTGACCCATTGGAACATCGCGGCCTGCAGGAACGTGAAGGGCCGCGTGCGGGCCCGGCCTTCCTGCATGGAGCCGGAATTGGCGATCTTCCAGGCCAGGTACAGCAGATAGGCGGCGCCCAGGTACTTCAGCACCTGATACACCATGGGCTCGCGCGTGAACACGGCGCCCAGCCCCAGGCCCACGAGCAGCACCATGAGCGCGAAGCCCAGGTTCACGCCCAGCAGATGCGGCACGGTGCGCTGCATGCCGAAGGTCAGGCCCGACGAAGCCAGCATGGCATTGTTGGGGCCGGGGGTGATCGAGCTGACCAGAATGAACAGGAGCAGCGGGCCCAGCAAGACGGGAGAGACCAGCGGCAGGGAAAGCAGGGAAGGGGTCATGGCGCGGCTCTTGCGGGGTGGATGGATTCGAGGCTTGCTCGAAAGGGTGATTTCTGCCACTGTAGGCATGGTTAGCGGTACAGTACCTATACACTTTGCCGTCTCGTTTTCATAACTGGCCCGGTAGAAACACCATGACAGTTCAAGCCGCCATGCCCGCGGCCGGTTGGCAGCCGGTGCGCGAGGCCGATGCCACCCTGGTCAGTCAATTGACCGACGACCTGGCCCGCCGCATCGACGACCAGGGCCTGCGCCCCGGTACGCGCCTGCCTTCCATACGCAAGATGGCCGAGCAGGCCGGCGTGAGCCGCTTNACGGTGGTCGAGGCCTATGACCGCCTGGTGGCGCGCGGCCTGCTGCAATCGCGCCGCGGCGCCGGCTTTTTCGTCAAGGCGCGCACGCGCCAGGCGCTGCAACCCGCGCCGACCGACCTGCAAGCGCCCGCGCGCATCGACCATGCGTGGCTGCTGCGCAGCCTGTTCAACTCCGGCATGTCGTTCGGCGCGCCCAGCAGCATGGGCCTGCTGCCGGCCGACTGGCTCGATTCCGAAATGGTAGCCGCCGCCGTGCGCGCCGTGGGCCGCTCGGCGCGCACGAATCTGCTGGCCTACGGCCATCCGCAGGGCTACGAGCCCCTGCGCCAGCAGATCGCCGCCCTGTTGCACGAGCGCGGCCTGTCCGTCCATCCCGAGCGCAACCTGCTCACCACCAACGGCGTCACGCACGGGCTGGACCTGGTGGTGCGCCATTTCGTGCGGCCGGGCGACACCGTGCTGGTCGAGGATCCGGGATGGTTCGTGATCTTCGGTCGGCTGGCTTCCATGGGCGTGCGCCTGATCGGCGTGCCGCGCGGCCCGCACGGCCCCGACATCGCCTGGCTGGAAAAAGCGGCCGCCGAGCACAAGCCCAAGCTTTTCATCATCAACAGCGCCGTGCACAACCCCACGGGGCATACGCTGTCGGCGGGCGCGGCCTACGACGTGCTGCGCGTGGCCGAACGGCACGATTTCCGGGTGATCGAAGACGTCACCTACAGCGAGCTGCACCCGAGCCGCGCCATCACGCTGGCCGAGCTCGACCGGTTCAAGCGCGTCATCATGGTGGGCGGGTTTTCCAAGATGCTGGCGGCCAGCCTGCGCGTGGGCTATGTGGCGGCCGACCCCGACACCGTGCAGCAGCTCACGGACCTGAAGCTGCTGGCCGGGCTCACGTCCGGCGAAGTGGGCGAGCGCGTGGTGCATCGCGTGCTGATGGAGGGGCAGTACCGCCGCCACGTCGAGCGCGTGCGCCAGCGCGTGGACGAGGCGCGCGAGCGCTGCGTCAAGGGCTTGCTCAAGCTGGGCTTCGGCGTGCCGCACGAGCCCTACGCGGGCATTTTCATCCTGGCCGATTGCGGCCGCGATTCCGAGACGGTGGCGCGCGAAGCGGCCGGGCGCGGCATGCTGCTGGTGCCGGGCACCCTGTTCTCGCCTTCGCAGACGCCCTCGACCCTGCTGCGCTTTGCCGTGACCATGGAAGACGACGCCAAGATGTGGCGCGAGCTGGCGGTCCTGCAGCGCGCCCGCGCGGGCTAACCCGCGGGCTAAACCATTCGCGGCCGAAGNCGGCAGCCGCGAGCGCGCGACGGCCGGCATATACTTTTCCATTATCCGAACGCTTTTCAGGAAGCCCANCATGTCCGCTGCCATCCGCCCGCTTTCCCCGACTTTCGCCGTCGCGCCCCAGCTCTTTCCCGAAGACATGGCCGAGATCGCCGCAGCCGGGTACAAGAGCGTCATCATCAACCGGCCCGATTACGAAGGCGGGCCCGAACAGCCCACCGCGGCCGACGTGACGCGCGCCGCCGAAGCGCTGGGCCTGACGGTGCAATACCAGCCCGTGGTCAGCGGCGCGATGACCATGGACGACGTGACCCGCTTCGCCGAACTGCTGCGCACGCTGCCCGGCCCCGTCCTGGCGTATTGCCGCACCGGCACGCGCTGCACCAACCTTTACGCCAACGCGCAGCAGCTGGGCTGAGGCCGTCCGGCGCCATTGTTCACGCGATCGCGGCTTGATTTAGGTCATGACGAAGGACGTTTTTTTCCGGTAGCATGAGATCACCACCTCTAAGAAGGAGCGAGGCCATGTTCAAGAAAATTCTGATTCCTACCGATGGTTCCAAGCTGTCGTGCCAGGCGGCCAACGCCGGCATCATCTTCGCGCGATCCGTGGGAGCCGAGATCGTGGCGCTGCATGTCACGCAGCCCTTCGCGGCCACGATCGGGTTCGACGGCATGGCGGCTGCCTATGCCATTACCGATGAAGACTACGAGAAAGCAGCGGCCGAGCAGGGCGCGAAGTATCTCAAGGCCGTCAGCGACCGCGCCCAGACCGCGGGCGTGAAGGCGACGACGCGCGCCGTGTCCAACTTCAACGTGGCCGACGGCATCGTGCAGGCCGCGACCGACGAGCATTGCGACCTGATCTTCATCGGCAGCCATGGGCGCAGCGGCTTGTCGCGCCTGCTGCTGGGCAGCGTCACGGTCAAGGTGCTGAGCCTGTCGCGCGTGGCCACGCTGGTGTTCCACGTCAAGGAATGAACGCGGGGCGCCCGCTCACGCGGCGCTCAAGACAGCCAGTGCTTTAAATCGTAGTAGCTCACGATGTCCCCGTCATGGACGGGGACACCGGCCGGCAGGCGCGCCAGGCCGTCGCACCAGGGCAGCGAGCTGATCACGCCCGAGCTCTGGTTGCTATAGGGCGCCACGTCGGCAAGCCCGTCCACCAATGGGTGGTATTGCACCCGTATGAATTCTTCGCGGCTGTCCTGGCGGGTTTTTTCCGTGCGCAGCGCGGCGCGCATGACCGGCGGGTAGATGCGCGAGCGGCCCTGCATGCGGCGGATCATGGGCGAGACCAGCACCGCGAATACCGAATAGGCCGACACCGGATTGCCCGGCAGGCAGACGATCGGCTTGCCGCCGAGCCGGGCCATGGCCACGGGCTTGCCCGGCTTCATGCGTACTTTCCAGAGCGCCAGCTCGCCGCCCAGCGATTCGATGGCCGGCTTGACCAGGTCGTGGTCGCCCACCGACACGCCGCCCACGCTGACGATGAGATCGCAATCGGCCTGCAGGGCGCGCAAGGCGGCCTGCAGATCGGCGGCATCGTCGCGGGCGTGCCGCACCTGGACCACGTCCGCGCCCAGGCCTTGGGCCAGGGCGGCCAGCATGGGGCCGTTGGAGTTGTAGACGTGGCCGGCTGCGCGCACCTGGCCGGGCACGGCCAGTTCGTCGCCGGTGGTGAGGATGCCCACGCGCAGGCGCGGATAGACCTCGATCTTGTCCAGGCCCTGCGAGGCCAGGAGCGCGACGTGCGCGGCCTGCAGCAGCGTGCCGGCAGGCAGCAGCGGCGTGCCCGAGCGCACGTCCTCGCCCTGTTTGCGCACGTGCTGGCCGGCCTGCGGCGCAGAGGTGATCTCGACCATGCCGTCGGCTTCGCGCGTGTCTTCCTGCATGACCACGGTGTCGGCGCCCTGCGGGATCAGGCTGCCCGTGAAAAGGCGCGTGGCCTGGCCGGCGACGAGCGGCTGGGGCTGTTCGCCCGCGTAGCTGCGCTGCTGGATGGGCATCGCGGTGTCGGGCCGGTAATCGGCATGGCGGATGGCGTAGCCGTCCATGGCGCTGTTGTCGGCGGGCGGCAGATCGACCGTGGCCGCCAGATCGACNGCCAGCACGCGGCCCGCGGCCTGGACCAGGGGAACGGTCTCGGCGCGCGTGGGAAAGGGGGCGGCTTCAGTGAGCCGGGACTGGGCCTCGTCGAATTCGAGCATGGATCGCAAGCAGGTCGGTGTATCAGGCCGCGGAACGGGCGCGGTTCAGGTGGGCGGCGAAATTGCAGGGTTTGTGGCGGCTGTCGAGCTGTTCGCGGATGATGCGCGTCCAGGCCATTTCG
>Ga0055529_1001094_pt1 | contig 12208 bp, 10 predicted proteins | sample AraplaCol_mCL_r2_FD_55007 | JGI IMG/M metagenome (GOLD analysis project Ga0055529, IMG submission 55007) | Arabidopsis root microbial communities from North Carolina, USA - plate scrape CL_Col_mCL_r2 | ecosystem: Host-associated > Plants > Roots > Endosphere | place: USA: North Carolina...
CCACCAGGTATTGCTTGTCCTGCGCAGGTATGAAGCCGCCGGGCAGGACGTAGGCCACGCCCGCGGTCAGCGCCAGCAGCACGGCGTACACCAGCATCGACGAGCCCTTGCGGCGCAGTACTCCGCCCACGCCGTCGGCGTAGCGCTCGGAGGCGCGGCCGAAGCCGCGGTTGAACAGGCGGAAGAAGGGGCCGAGCACCTTGTGCATGGCGCGCGACAGCCAGTCGGTCTGCTCGCTGTGCGGCTTGAGCAGCAGGGCCGACATGGCCGGCGAGAGCGTCAGCGAATTGAAGGCCGAGATCACCGTCGAGATGGCGATGGTCACCGCGAACTGCTTGTAGAACTGGCCCGAGAGGCCGGTCATGAAGGCCAGCGGCACGAACACCGCGCACAGCGTCAGCGCGATGGCGATGATGGGGCCGCTCACTTCGCGCATGGCGCGATAGGTGGCCTCGCGCGGCGACAGCCCGGCCTCGATGTTGCGCTCGACGTTCTCGACCACCACGATGGCGTCGTCGACCACGATGCCGATGGCCAGCACCATGCCGAACAGCGACANCGCGTTGATGGAATAGCCGAAGAGCAGCAGCAGCGAGAACGTGCCGATGATGGAGATCGGCACGGCCAGCAGNGGGATGACCGAGGCGCGCCAGGTCTGCAGGAACACGATCACCACCAGCACCACCAGCGCGATGGCTTCCAGCAGTGTNTGCACGACTGCCTCGATGCTGGCGCGCACGAACTGCGTGGGGTCGTATTCNATGCGGTATTGCACCGAGGGCGGGAAGTCCTTGGACAGCTCGGCCATGGTCTCGCGCACTTCGCTCGACACTTGCAGCGCGTTCGAGCCGGGCGCCTGCATGATGGCCATGGCCACCGCCTGCTTGTTGTTCAGCAGCGAGCGCAGCGCGTAGTCCTGGGCGTCGAGCTGGATGCGGGCCACGTCGGACAGGCGCGTCACCGCGCCGTCGGGCGCGGTCTTGAGAATGATGCGGCCGAATTCCTCGGCGGTCGTCAGGCGGCCGCGCGCGTTCACCGAGAACTGCATGGGCACGTCGCCGTTGGTGGGCGATGCGCCGATGNTGCCGGCGGCCACCTGGACGTTCTGCTCGCGGATGGCGTTGACCACGTCCATGGCCGTCAGGCCGCGCTGGGCGACCCGGTTGGGATCGAGCCAGACGCGCATGGCGTAGTCGCCCGCGCCCCAGACCTGCACTTCGCCCACGCCGTTCAGGCGCGACAGCCGGTCTTTCACGTTGAGCACCGCGTAGTTGCGCAGGTAGGTCGCGTCGTAGCGGTTGTCGGGCGAGATCAGGTGCACCACCAGGGTCAGCGTGGGCGAGCTCTTGACCGTGGTCACGCCCAGGCGCTGCACGTCTTCGGGCAGGCGCGGCAGGGCTTGCGAGACGCGGTTCTGCACCAGCTGCTGGGCCTTGTCCGGATCGGTGCCCAGGCGGAAGAAGACCGTCAGCGCGAAGGAGCCGTCGCTGTTGGCCTGCGACTGCATGTAGAGCATGTCCTCGACGCCGTTGATGGACTGCTCCAGCGGCGAAGCCACGGTTGCGGCGATGACCTTGGGGTTGGCGCCGGGGTATTGGGCCCGCACCACCACCGAGGGCGGCACGACTTCCGGGTATTCGGAGATGGGCAGCTGGAACATGGCCAGCAGGCCGCCCAGCAGCACCAGCACCGACAGCACGCCCGCGAAGATGGGCCGATCGATGAAGAACTTGGAGATATTCATGGATGTGTGTTCTTAGTTCAGGCCCGCCGAAGCGGTCTGGATGGGGGCGGCCTGGCCGTCCATGGACACGAGATTGGGCGCGACGACGTCGCCGGGGCGCACGCGCTGCAGGCCGCCGACGACGATGCGCTCGCCGGCCGCGAGGCCGTGCGTCACCACGCGCAGCGTGCCGACGCTGGCGCCCAGCTGCACGGCGCGGTAGTCGGCGTGGTTGGCCTTGTCCAGCACCAGCACGTAGCGCTTGTCCTGGTCGGTGCCGATGGCTTTTTCGTCGACCAGCACGGCGTCGTGCGGCGCGCTGCCGCCCAGGCGCACCCGGGCGTACAGGCCGGGCAGCATCAGGCCGTCGCGGTTGTCGAACACGGCGCGCACGCGGATCGTGCCCGAGGTGGGATCGAGCCGGTTGTCCACCGACGCCACCGTGCCTTCGCGCGGATAGCCTTTCTCGTCGGCCAGGCCCATCTGCACCGGGACCGGGGCGCCCTGCGCGCGGCTGCGATCCACGTAGCGCAGGAAGGTCTGCTCGTCCACGTTGAACGAGGCGTACATGCGGGCCACCGACACGATGGTGGTCAGCACGGCGGATGAGGCCCCGGCCGACACCACATTGCCTTGCGTGACTTCGGCNCGCGAGACCCGGCCGTCGATCGGCGCGACGATGCGCGTGTAGCCCAGGTCGATGCGGGCCGTCTTGAGGGCGGCGGCGGCGGCGCGGGCATCGCTCTCTTTCTGGTCGTAGTCGCGGCGCGCGATGGCGTTTTCAGCCAGCAGCCGCTTGGCCCGGGCCAGGTCGGACGCGGTGTAGGCGGCGGCGGCCTCGGCGCGCTCGACTTGCGCTTCGTAGGGGCGCGGATCGATGGTGAAGAGCAGGTCGCCCTTCTTGACCAGCGCGCCGTCCTTGAAGTGCACCTGGGTCAGCGTGCCCGACACCAGCGGGCGGATGTCGACGCGGTCGATGGCTTCGAGCCGGCCCGAATAGCGCTGCCAGTCGACGATGGGGCGGCTGATGACCGGGGCCACATCGACGGGGGCCGCGGGCGCGGCTTGCTGGGCGTGGGCGGGGGTCTGAGCGCCGGGGCCGAAGACCGCATAGCCACCCGCCGCGGCCAGCACGATGGCCAGGGCCAGGGCCGAAAAGCGAAAAGCGCGGGGTCGAGAAATCGTCATGACGTTTCCTTGGGAAAGCAAAAAATGGGAATCGGGCCGAAATGGCCGGCGGGCGCGGGAGGCGGAATCAGCCGCCGCGCGAGACGTCGCCGCATGAGCGGCGAGGCGGGTTCCACGGGATAACCCGAATTCTGAATGTTTTCNGNGNCGGGATAAATGCCAATGTTTCGGCAACACTGGTCGGTAAAAACTAACAATCCCTCGATTTATGGTCTATGCTGTCGCCCATACCGTGCTCTTGCCAGGAAACGCCATGGACCGCTTTCAAGCCATGCAGGTCTTCACCCGGGTCGTGGAAGCCAACAGCTTCACCCGCGCCGCCGACGCGTTGGTGCTGCCCCGCACCACCGTCACCACCATCATTCAGAATCTCGAAAAGCACCTGGGCGTGCGCCTGCTCAACCGCACCACGCGCCGGCTGAGCCTCACGCCCGACGGCGCGGCCTACTACAAGCACAGCGTGCGCATCCTGGCCGAGGTCGAGGAAACCGAGTCCTATCTGCAGGACGTGTCGGTGCACCCGCAGGGGCGCCTGCGCATCGACGTCAAGCCCAGTATCGGCACGCTGCTGCTCATTCCCGCGCTGAGCGACTTCCATGAGCGCTACCCCGACGTCGAGCTGGCCATCGGCCTGTCGGACCGCAAGGTGGACCTGGTGCAGGACGCGGTCGATTGCGTGATCCGCATCGGCGAACTCGAAGATTCCAGCCTGGTGGCGCGCCGCATCGGCGTCATCGAGCGCATCACCTGCGCCGCTCCCGCCTATCTGGAACGCCACGGCATGCCGCGCACCATCGACGATCTGCAGCGGCATCAGGCCGTGCATTACTTCCTGGCCCCGGGCCGCAATCACGGCTGGGATTTCCTCGTCGACGGCCAGCTGCGGCACGTCGATCCGCCCGGCATCGTGTCGGTCAACGAATGGTCGGCCCACCTGGCCTGCGGCGTGCAGGGCTTCGGCATCATCCAGACGGGGCGCTTCGCGGCGCTGCCGCACATGCAAAAGGGCGAACTGGTCGAGGTGCTGTCCGAATACCGGCCCGCGGCGGTGCCCATCTCTCTCCTCTACCTGCAGAACCGCCAGCTCTCGCCCAAGATCCGCGCGTTTTCCGACTGGTTGGCCGAACTGTTCGCCTGCTGCCCGCTGCTCAGCGGGCGCGACGAGAACAACCCCTCCGTGCTCGAATGCAAGCGGCTCATGGCGCAAGGCGCCCGGATCAGCCCGCAGGCCCAGGAAGCCACGCGCCAGCAAGTGCCGGTGGATCCGCCGGAAGTCCTGGTGTAGCTGCGGCGGGCGAGTTGCAGCCTTACGCGGCCCGGCCTGACGCGGCCCGGCCTGACGCGGCCCGGCCTGACGCGGCCCGGCCTGACGCGGCCCGGCCAAAACTCGTATATTGCTCAGGCCGGGCGGAATCCTTCCGCCGGCCTTCTTGCCGTCTGCCCCTATGCCGCCTGTCTTGCCCGCTTCTCTGATCGCCCGCTGGCTATTGTTGCTGGTGCTCCTGGCGGGGGCGTACTTCCTGAGCGATTTCCTGGTGCCGGCGCTGGCGGCACTGGTCATCGGCCTGGCCACCTGGCCGCTCTATCGGCGCATCCTGGCTTACTGCAACCAGAACACGACGATCGGCGCCGTCATCGCGCTGCTGCTGGTGCTGCTGGTGCTGGTGGTGCCCTTGTCGCTGGCCTCGGTCTACGCCTTTCGCGAAGTCAGCCATCTCTTTACCTGGATGCTGGCGACCAACCGCTACGGCGCGGCGGTGCCGGTCTGGATGCCCGGCATTCCGATGGTGGGCGAGAAGCTCGCCTCGTACTGGGACGCCTATCTGGGCCAGCCGCACGCGCTGGGCGACCTGGTGCAGCTCGTCAGCGGCGAGCACATCGGCAACATCTACCGCATGGTGCTGGGCTTCGCGGGCAACGCGGCGCGGCTGATATTGGCGCTGTTCTTCATGCTGCTCACGCTGTTCTTCATCTACAAGGACGGCCAGCAGATCCTGGCCCAGGTCGATATCCTGGGCGAGCGTATCCTGCCCGCGCGCTGGCAGCGCTTTTCGCGCATGGTGCCGGCCACCATCGGCGCCACCGTCACGGGCATGGGCCTGATCGCGCTGGGCGAGGGCGTGGTGCTGGGCGTGGCGTACTGGATCGCCGGCGTGCCGGCGCATGTGCTCCTGGCCGTGATCACCGGCGTGATGGCGCTCGTGCCCGGCGGGGCGCCGACCTCGTTCACGCTGGTGTCGCTCTACCTGATCGGATCGAACCGCATCGCGGCCGGCATCGGTTTGCTCGCCTGGGGCGCGATCGAACTCTTCATCGTCGACAAGACCCTGCGGCCGCGCCTGGTGGGCGGCCCGGTCAAGCTGCCTTTCCTGCCGACTTTCTTCGGTCTGGTGGGCGGCGTGAAGACGCTGGGCATCGTGGGCCTTTTCGTCGGGCCGGTGCTGATGGCGCTGCTGGTGTCGGTGTGGCGCGAATGGGTGCGCACCGTGCGGGAAGAGCGCGAGGCCGAGCAGGCCAAGCTGGGAGGAACATCGCCATGACGCAAGCCAGCCAGATCGCTTCTCTGCGCGAGCAAGGTTTCGTGGTGGTGCGCGGCTTTGCCGATGCCGCCGCGGTGTCGGCGCTGCGCGAGGTCGCGCAGCGCCATCTGGACCAGGCCATCGAGCCNATCGAATACGAAGCCGATCTGGCCTATCCCGGCGCGCCCGCTTCGCGCCAGGCGGCCGGCGGCCATACCGCGCGCCGCTTGCTCGATGCCTGCGGCCGCGATCCGCTGTTCGCGCAGTGGGCCGCTTCGCCGCGCATCGCGCAATGGCTGTCCGCCTACTTCGGCCTGACGCGGCCCGGCCAGGCGCCGATCCTGTCCACCGTGCATCACAACTGCGTGATGACCAAGCATCCCGACTACGGCAGCCTCACGGGCTGGCATCAAGATATTCGCTACTGGTCGTTCAGCGCGCCCGAGCTGGTGTCGTGCTGGCTGGCCCTGGGACGCGAAACGGCCGACAACGGCGGCCTCTTTTTCCTGCCGGGCTCGCANGCCGCGGGCTTTACGTCCGAACAGTTCGACGAGAAGAAATTCTTCCGGCCCGACATGCCCGGCAACCAGGNCTGGATCGCGCGGGCGGTGTGCCCCGAGCTCGANCCGGGCGACGCGGTGTTCTTCCACTGCCTCACGCTGCATGCGGCGCAGCGCAACGCCAGCGACGCCGTGAAGTTGTCGCTGGTGCACACCTATCATCCCGACCGCNTCCAGCCGCTGCCGGGTTCGCGCTCGGCCTCGCGGCCCGGCATTCCTCTAGGGNCTGTTGACAGTGCCTGAGCCGCGCGGCATGGCCGCCGTCCGTCCGTCCGCGCCGCGCGCGGCCCATTCCTTCGTTCGCACGCTGTGCACGCTGCGCTGGGTGGCCATCGCGGGCCAGGCCGCGGCCATTCTGGTGGCGGGCAAATTCCTGGACGTCTCGCTGCCGCTGCTGCCCTTATGGGGCGGCGTGCTGGCGCTGATCCTGTTCAACGTGGTCGCGACCGCGCTGCCCCAGCACAGCGAAGAGCTGGCGCCGGGCGTGGCCTTCGCGCACCTGATGGTCGACATGCTGGCGCTCACCTGGATGGTGGCGTGGAGCGGCGGCATCGGCAACCCCTTCGGCATGATGTTCCTGGTGCTGACCGCCCTTGGGGCGCTCGCCTTGCCGCGCTTCTGGGCGCTGCTGGCGGCCCTGGCCAGCGTGGCCGGCTATGGCGTGTCGGCCGTCTTCGGCCAGCCGCTCGTCAGTCCGCACGACCAGCACACGCTCGTGCTGTGGGGCATGGCCGTCACCTTCCTGATTTCCGTGGCCATCGTGTGTTCCTTTCTCACGCGCCTGGCGGCGGGCCTGCGCAGCCGCGAGCGCGAGCTGGCGGCGCTGCGCGAGCGCTTCACGCGCAACGAAGGCATCGTCGCGCTGGCCACGCATGCGGCCTCGATGGCGCACGAATTGAATACGCCGCTGGCGACCATGACGCTCCTGGTCGACGAGATCGCCGAGCAGGTCCGCGCCGACGATCCTGTCGACGAGCAGATGCGCCGCGACGTCGAAACGCTGGGCGAGCTGCTGGCTCTGTGCCGCGAGCGCATCCGCAACCTGGCCGTGCCCAGCCAGGTCGACCTGGTGCGGGTGGTCGGCCAATGGACTTTGGTGCGGCCCGCCGTGGAACTCAAGCGCAGCGGCGAGCTGCCGCCCACGCTGCGTGTCGAGCCCGCCATCGCGCACCTGCTGCAGGCCCTGCTCAACAATGCCGCGGACGCGGGCGAGGAAGCGGGCGACCCGCGCGTGGAATTACACTTGTCCTATCAGGACGGCATCCTGCGCGGCGAGGTGCGCGACTACGGCGCCGGCATGGATCCGCAGCGGCCGCTGCTGCCGGCTTCGGGCCTGTTCCGCAGCGGCAAGCCGCAGGGTCTGGGCGTGGGCCTGGCTCTGTCGCACGCCACCGTCGAGCAATGGGGCGGCGAGATGACCTCGACCGCCGCCGAGGGCGGCGGCACGCGCATCGGCTTCGTCCTGCCCTTGGACAGGCCCTCGCAATCTGGAATCGCATCGTGACTCTGTCTGGCCCCGGCCTTTTGATCGACGACGACGAGCTCTATCTGCGCACGCTGCAGCGCGGGCTGTCGCGCCATGGCCTGGAAACGCACCTGGCCTGCAACGCGGCCGAGGCGCTGAGGCTGGCCGAATCGCTGCGGCCGTCGTTCGCGCTGGTGGACTTGCGCCTGGGCGAGGAGTCGGGCCTGGCGCTCATCGCGCCGCTGCGCGCGCTGCGCGCCGACATGCGCATCCTGCTCGTCACCGGCTACGCCAGCGTGGCCACGGCGGTCGACGCCATCAAGCGCGGCGCCGACGACTACCTGCCCAAGCCGGCCACCGTGCCCGTGATCCTGCGCACGCTGGGCTTGAGCGAGGCGCGGGACGTGGCCATCGAAGAAACCATGATTCCCCCTGCATCGCCTGGAATGGGAGCATATCCATCAGGCGCTGGCCGCGACCGGCGGCAACGTCTCGGCGGCCGCGCGGCTGCTGGGCATGCATCGGCGCTCGCTGCAGCGCAAGCTGGCCAAGCGGCCCGGCCCCGAGCGCGATCCGTCGGACGAAGGCTGACGCCCGAAAGGGCGGCCGCTGCGTTGCAATATTGCAAAAAAGAGGTGCGACATTTTGTCGCACCCTTGTTTCGGGCTTCCCGGGCGGTAACCAAGGTTTACACGAAAAGATTGCACTGTTATGGTGCATTTCCTGGCCGAGGTGCGACATCGTGTCGCGCGTAACCGCCATGCTTGAGCGTTATTATCCCGTCGTCGCTGCAACCGCGGCTCTACACCTACGAAGGTAGACAGTGAAAATCCCGTCCCTTGCCACCATCGCGCGTACGTTCGCGGTAGGCAGCATCGTGCTGCTCAGCGGCTGTAAACACCTCGAAGTCCTCGACCCCAAAGGCTGGGTTGGCATGCAGGAGAAAAACCTGCTGCTCATCGCCACGGGCCTGATGCTTCTGGTGATCATCCCCGTGATCATCATGACCATCGTGTTCGCCTGGCGCTATCGCGCGGGCAACACCAAAGCGACCTACGCGCCGCGCTGGGCGCACTCCACCGCCATCGAAGTGGTGGTGTGGGCGATTCCCTGCGTCATCATCGCCATCCTGGCCACGCTCACCTGGACGAGCACGCACGAGCTCGATCCCTACAAGCCGCTCGAATCCAGCGTCAAGCCCATCAAGATCGACGTGGTCGCGATGGACTGGAAATGGCTCTTCATCTACCCCGACTACAACATCGCCACGGTGAACCAGATCGCGTTCCCGGTCGGCACGCCGGTGGACTTTCGCATCACCTCGGAATCGGTGATGAACTCGTTCTTCATCCCGCAGCTGGGCAGCCAGGTCTACGCGATGAGCGGCATGCAAACCCAACTGCACCTGATCGCGGACGTGGCCGGCACCTACGACGGCATCTCGGCCAACTACAGCGGCGCCGGCTTCTCGGGCATGCGCTTCAAGGCCATCGCCACGACGCAGCAAGGCTTCGACGACTGGGTCGCCAAGGTCCGCGCCGCCAACAATCCGCTGACCCAGCAAGCCTATGCGGCGCTCGCCAAACCCAGCGAGGCCAATCCTGTTGCGTACTTCTCGAGCACGCCGCCCAGCATGTTCGAGTACGTCCTGAATAGCCAGATGGCCAAGATCGCCGGTGTGACCTCACCTGTCTGCACCCCCACGTCCCAGAATCTGGTCGCCAGCGCGGAGTAAAACGATGTTCGGCAAACTTACCCTTGAGTCCGTTCCCTACCACGAACCTATCGTGATGGGGACTTTCGCCGCGGTGGCGCTCGGCGGCATTCTGCTGCTCGGCACCATCACCTACTTCGGCAAGTGGAAGTACCTGTGGACCGAATGGTTCACCACGGTCGACCACAAGCGCATCGGCGTGATGTACATCGTCGTGGCGCTCGTCATGCTGCTGCGCGGCTTCGCCGACGCCATCATGATGCGTTCGCAGCTGGCCATCGCCAACAACGACCATGCCGGCTTCCTGCCGCCACACCACTACGACCAGGTTTTCACCGCCCACGGCGTCATCATGATCTTCTTCATGGCGATGCCCTTCATGACGGGCCTGGTCAACGTGGTCGTGCCGCTGCAGATCGGCGCCCGCGACGTGGCCTATCCCTTCCTGAATTCGCTGTCGTTCTGGCTGTTCTGCACGGGCGTGGTGCTGGTCATGCTCTCGCTGTTCGTGGGCCAGTTCGCCACGACGGGCTGGCTGGCCTACCCGCCGCTGTCGGAGCTGAAATACAGTCCGAACACGGGGGTGGATTACTACATCTGGGCACTGCAGCTATCAGGCTTGGGAACAACGCTTTCCGGCATCAACTTCGTCGTGACCATCCTGCGCATGCGCGCGCCCGGCATGTCGCTGATGAAGATGCCCGTGTTCACCTGGACGGCGCTGGTCACCAACGTGCTGGTCGTGGCGGCCTTCCCCATCCTGGCGGTCACCCTGGCCTTGCTGACGGCCGATCGCTACCTGGGCATGCACTTCTTCACCAATTCCGGCGGCGGCAACGCCATGATGTACATCAACCTGATCTGGGTTTGGGGTCACCCCGAGGTGTACATCCTGGTCCTGCCGGCGTTCGGCGCGTTCTCGGAAATCGTCTCGACCTTTTCCAAGAAGCCCCTGTTCGGCTACAAGTCGATGGTCTACGCCACGGCCTGTATCGGCGTGATGTCCTTCGTCGTGTGGCTGCACCACTTCTTCACCATGGGTTCGGGGGCCAACGTCAACGCCTTCTTCGGCATCGCCACGATGATCATCTCCATTCCCACGGGCGTGAAGATCTTCAACTGGCTGTTCACCATGTACCGCGGCCGCATCGAGATGACCGCGCCGATGTACTGGACGCTCGGCTTCATCGTGACCTTCGTGATCGGCGGCATGACCGGCGTGATGCTGGCCATCCCCGGGGCGGACTTCCTGCTGCACAACAGCCTGTTCCTGGTCGCGCACTTCCACAACGTGATCATCGGCGGCGTGCTGTTCGGCTATGTCGCCGCGATGATGTACTGGTTCCCCAAGGCCTTCGGCTTCAAGCTCAACGAGCGCCTGGGCAAGGCTTCCTTCTGGTGCTGGCTCGTCGGCTTCTGGATGGCCTTCCTGCCGCTGTACGTCGTCGGCCTCAAGGGCATGACGCGCCGCATGAACCACTACGACAACCCCGAGTGGCATCCCTGGCTGATCCTGGCCTGGTTCGGCGCCGTCATCATCGCCGCCGGCATCTTCTTCCTCGTGCTGCAGATCGTCGTCAGCATCAAGGACCGCGAGAAGAACATGGACCTCACGGGCGACCCCTGGGGCGGCCGTTCGCTGGAATGGTCGATCGCTTCGCCCGCGCCGTTCTACAACTTCGCGCACGTGCCTCACGTCGACCACCTGGAACAGTTCTGGGAAGACAAGGAAGCCGGCCGCGCCTACAAGCAGCCGACGCACTACGAAGACATCCACATGCCGCGCAATACCGCCGACGGCGTCTTCATCGGCGGCATCTTCGGCACCATCCTGGGCTTCGCGCTGATCTGGCACATCTGGTGGCTGGCCATCGTCGGCTTCCTGGGCATGATCGGCACCTTCATCCGCCGCTCCTACAACCGCAACACCGATTACTACGTGCCGGCCAAGGAAGTCGAGGCCATCGAAAACGCGCGTTATCGTCAACTGCAACAGGTGGCCTGAGCCATGACCGAAGCCGTATCCACTCTCCCGCACGACGTGGCGCATCATCACGAGCACCACGACGACGGATCCAAGATCACTCTCGGTTTCTGGATCTACCTGATGAGCGACTGCCTGATCTTTTCAGGCCTGTTCGCCACCTTCGCCGTTCTGGGCCACAACTACGCGGGCGGCCCCACCGGCAAGGAAATCTTCGACCTGCACTACGTGCTGGTCGAAACCATGCTGCTGCTGGTTTCCAGCTTCACGTTCGGCGTGGCCATGCTCAACCTGTACGCCGGCAACAAGAGCCGCGTGATGGGCTGGCTGTTCATCACCTTCGTGTTCGGCCTGGGCTTCATCGGCATGGAAGTCTATGAATTCCATCACCTGATCCTGGAAGGCAGCGGTCCCGACCGCAGCGCCTTCCTGTCGGCCTACTTCTCGCTGGTCGGCACCCACGGCCTGCACGTGACCTTCGGCCTGATCTGGATCGCGATCATGATGCACCAGGTCAGCCGCTTCGGCCTGGACGGCATGACCCGCCGCCGCCTGGCCTGCCTGAGCCTGTTCTGGCACTTCCTGGACATCGTCTGGATCTGCGTGTTCACCTTCGTCTATCTGTTTGGAGTCCTCTGATGCCGCACTCACATGAGGCCGGTCACGACCATGCCAGTCATGGCAGCCACGGCAGCCTGAAGTCCTACACCGTCGGCTTCGTCCTTTCCATCATCCTCACGCTGATCTCGTTCTGGATCGTGCTGGGCGGCGCGGTGGCGCACGATTCGATCGAGCTCTGGCTGGCGCTGTTCGCCGTCATCCAGCTGCTGGTCCAGCTGGGCTTCTTCCTGCATCTGGGCGCCAACCCCGAACAACGGCAGAACACGGCGATCTTCCTGTTCACCGCGCTGGTCCTGGGCATTGCCGTCGGCGGCTCGCTGTGGGTGATGCACAACGCCAACGTCCTGATGATGCCCGGCATGTAATACCTGCTTGCCGCGCATGCCCGCGGTGCGGTAGAAAAACCCACATCCGTCTGGATGCGGGTTTTTTTT
>Ga0055529_1001097_pt1 | contig 12184 bp, 6 predicted proteins | sample AraplaCol_mCL_r2_FD_55007 | JGI IMG/M metagenome (GOLD analysis project Ga0055529, IMG submission 55007) | Arabidopsis root microbial communities from North Carolina, USA - plate scrape CL_Col_mCL_r2 | ecosystem: Host-associated > Plants > Roots > Endosphere | place: USA: North Carolina...
CGCGCCGCGTTTTCGCAGCCGCGCTATCGCCAGTCGGGATGACATAGATATAAGGCCGCATGGTCACGTCTTTGCCATGAAGCTTGCCCTGTCCGGCGAGGTAGCTCCCCCATGTGCTGTCACTCGCCGTGGCAACGGGTTTTGCCGGTGTACTGGAGGCCGCCGACGGATTGGAAATGGTGGCCGGCGTGGTCGGGTGGTTGCAGGCAGCAAGCAGTGCTCCCAGCGTGACGGCGAGCGTCAGACGTCCTAAACGATGCATGATCCCCTCAAGATGCTTTTGTTGCAGATATGTTTCGCCCCGAATAAGCCAGCGGCGAAACCGCGCTCATCACATCACAACAAAGCCAATCTGCCTACTGTGAAAATTTTCATAGATTCTTCACCGAAATTTTGTTGCGATGAACAAGCAGATTCACGGCTCTTTCACGTCATGAAAGAGCATCGAGGGTCAGGGGTTTAAGCGTTGATATCAAGCCAGCCGTTTCCAAGGAACGGCAGATAGGGACGTGCGTATGGAATCGCTGGAGAACGGTGGGCGTGTTGTTGAGCGTGGTCAGGTTGGATCGAGCATAAGGCAGCGTCTTCGACGCCGCTTCGATCACGCGCTTCGTATCGGCGTCATTGGGTTGCTCTGCTTCATGCAGTTGGCATGGGGCATCACCTATGCGCAGTCCACTAGCTATGTGTACGACGCCAATGGTCGCGTAGTCGCAGTCTCTGCCAGCAACGGTACCAGCGTCCAGTACACCTATANCTCGCTGGGGCATACCAGCCAGATCAGTGCGCCTGTCCCCGCAGGAAAGCTTGCGATTTTTACGTTCATGCCGACTCACGGTCAGTCCGGAACGCAGGTCACCATTCAGGGCCAAGGCTTCGACAGCAACGCCGCGAATGACACTGTGAGTTTTAATGGTGCTATCGCAACAGTCTTGTCCACTGCAGCAACCCAACTTGTTGTCGCAGTGCCAAGCGGGGCGACGACGGGACCGATCAGTGTCAGCGTGGGCAGTCAGACTGCTACCAGCGCGACGCCTTTTGTGGTCGACGATACCGGCGTGCCGCCGACGATTACCCAGGTGAGTCCTGCGGTTGTTTTGGTAGGAAATACAGTCACGGTAACGGGCACCCATCTCGATCCCGCGGCCGGCGAAACCATTGTAAGAATGGCCGGTTCTCCCATGACGGTCACGTCAGCAACGGATTCACAGCTGCAGTACGTAGTGCCGACGTCAGGGACCAGCGGCTTTGTAACCGTAGCCACGCCTTATGGCCACGCCACCAGCAGCGCACCGTTGATCGTACTGCCCAGTAACTTGAGTCCGGCGAATGTGGTCGACAATGTGTACGCCGATGTTGGCAGTAGCGCGGATATCGCTATTCCTGCGGGTGGTAAGACAGGGACTCTGCTGTTCCAAGCGGAGGTGGGCGATTGGATCAGTCTTCAGCTGAAAGCCATTAGCACGACAGCCAACGCCATCAATTACGCCGTCTACGCACCGGGTAATCAATTGATTCTGCAGGGCACTGTCTCTGCGAGCGCACCATCCATTCACCTGCCGCAATTGACTATCGCAGGAAACTATCTGGTCACCTTCACCCCTGACACGGCTGGCGCTGCTTTTACAGCGGGAGTGGAGCGTGCGGCGGCCCTTGCAAGCGGCACTTCGTTGAACGTGGCTATGGCCGTGCAGGGCCAAAGCAAGCGGCTTGTGTTTCAAGGTACGTCGGGACAAGTGATGACGTTGCTTGCCAGTGGTACTGCGACGACGCCGGTAGGGCAGGCGCTGAACTATACGGTTTATAGCCCCGGACAACAGGTCGTTGTAACCGGCTCGATTGCCAATAATGGTTCGATAAGTACACCGGTCTTGTCGGCTACAGGCGTCTATCAAGTCCTGGTCAGTCCAGGAACCGGCGTTACGGCGACAACCCAGGTCCAATTGGTAGCCGGCGACGTAATCATCGCCAATTGGCCAGCCAGCCACCATGGCGGGTATCCGGTGGGCAAGAGTGCCCAAATTAGCTTCACGGCTAATCAGGGTGACAATCTGGAGCTAACGTTGAGCAACGTGAGCTTCGGTGTCGATGACCGCTTTCCGATGACGGTAAACGTTCTGGATGCACAAGGAACCAATATCGCTAGCGGCCAGTGCGGGCAAGGCGGGACCTGTCGTTTAGCCTTGTGGAATCTGGTGCAAGGCAGCTACAGCGTAATAGCGACACCGATGTACTCGTTCTATTCGATTGCCGGGTTCGATGCCGTGCTGCAGTCGGACACCGTAGGTCCTGCGCTGAGCTTGAACGCAACACAAACAATAACGTTAGCGCAAGGACAAGTGGAGCGCTTCACGTTCAACGGAAATGCAGGAGACAACCTTGCATTGAACGTTGCCAACGTGAGCACAGCGAATGGAACCCAGCAGCCTGTGACGTTTGCGGTCTACCGTCCGGACACCAGTCCAATCACGACAACGAGTGCCTATCTCTCAACCAGTTTTACCAGCAGTGGAATTTTGAATGTTCCGAATCTGCCGGTTAGTGGCACCTATACGGTGATCGTGTCAACAAGTGGATTGGCCGCCACAGCCCAGTTGACGCTGACGCCGACGACGATTGCGGAAAACGGCCAAAGCGCCCATTACGGTGGCTACCTGAATGGACAGAGCGCGGGCATCAGCTTCACGGCCAACCAGGGCGACAACCTGGAACTCACGCTAAGCAATGTCAGTTTCGGTAGCGACGATCGATTCCCGATGACGGTGAATGTGCTGGATGCACATGGCACCAACATCGCCAGCGGTCAGTGCGGGCAAGGCGGAACCTGTCGCTTTGCCTTGTGGAATCTGTCGCAAGGCAGTTACAGCGTAATAGCGACGCCGATGTATTCCTTCTATTCGATCGCCGGATTCGACGCTGTGTTACAGCCGGATACGGTAGGCCCTGCGTTGAGCTTGAACACCGCGCAGACGGCGACGCTGGCGCAGGGACAGGTGGAGCGTTTCACATTCAACGGCAATGCAGGAGACAACTTAGCGTTGAACGTCACCAACGTGAGCACGGCGAATGGAACCCAGCCTGTGACGTTTGCGGTCTACCGTCCCGATACCAGCCCGATCACGACGACGAACGCCTATCTGACAAACAGCTTTACCAGTAGTGGAATTTTGAACGTTCCGAACCTGCCGGTTAGTGGCACCTATACGGTGATCGTGTCGGCAAGTGGTTTGGCAGCCACAGCGCAGTTGACGCTGACACCGACGACGATTGCGGAAAACGGCCAAAGTGCTCATTACGGTGGCTACCTGAATGGACAGAGCGCGGGCATCAGCTTCACGGCCAACCAGGGTGACAACCTGGAACTCACGCTAAGCAATGTCAGTTTCGGTAGCGACGATCGATTCCCGATGACGGTGAACGTGCTGGATGCACATGGCGCCAATATCGCCAGCGGTCAGTGTGGGCAAGGCGGAACCTGTCGCTTTACCCTGTGGAATCTCGCACAGGGCAACTACAGCATAGTGGCGATACCGATGTATTCCTTCTATTCGATTGCCGGGTTCGATGCCGTGTTGCAGCCGGACACGGTAGGTCCTGCGTTGAGCTTGAACACCGCGCAGACGGCAACGCTAGCGCAGGGACAAGTGGAGCGCTTCACATTCACCGGGAATGCGGGAGACAACCGCGTATTGAACGTTGCCAACGTGAGCACGACGAACCCGACGGGCCAACCTGTGACGTTTGCAGTGTATTGGCCGGACAACTCTATAACGCCGGGCAACGCTTACGTGAGTGGCCAGTACACCGACAGCGGCTCACTCAGCATGACCAACCTTCCCGTAGGTGGCACGTACACGATTGTGGTTTCCACCGGCGGCGAACCGGGCAGCGCGCAGCTAACGCTGCAATAGCACAAAGTTGCTGGTTGCGATGACATCGGCACAACGAATCAAACCGACATGGCTCTCGAGGAATCGGTAATGAAGATGGAGCGCACAAAACGGAGCTACGCAGGCGTTGCTGCGATAACCGGCGTAGCCGCACTCACGGCCTTGGCGCTTGCGCTGCCGCGCGCCGCCGTACCCGAGCGTATCAGCAGCGTTGGCCATACCTACGTATTACCTGCTTCTTCCGATATCAGCCAAACGTTGCTGTCGGATGGCCGCATGCTGGAAGTGCATGGCACTGAAGGTGTTGCTTACTTTGTTGATGGCAACAAACGCGAACGGGTAAAGCTACCCGAAACACGTCGATATGCTTCCGTAACGGTGATGCCGGGAAGTGAGGTATTGCTTTGGGGCGGTATCGATGCACAGGGCCGTGTGCTCACCAATGGCGAATGGTTCAATCCGGATACGCGGCATTTTGTGCACACTGGAGTGCTGGGTTTACCGGCTCGCGCAGGTCATACGCTCACGGTGCTCTCCGACGGGCGTGTGGTGATGAGTGGTGGCTGGTCAGCCGACGGGAATCCGGCGACCACCACGGTGCTATGGCAGCCACAGACGCGCCAAGCTGAGGAGTTCGCCACCGGTCTATCGCCACGCATCGAGGCAAAAGCATCGCTTCAAGGCGATGGCTCGGTGCTTATCGAAGGCGGTGTCGATCAACACGGCTCATCCATTCAAAGCGCCTGGCAGTACAACCCGGCCACCTCACGCGTGAGTGCAGCGGCTACATGGGCTTCCAAACCAGCAACACTTATCGCCGAGACGCTACCGGACAAGGACAACACATCCGCGTCGATTCACGGTCCGCTTGTCGTGCGCTTCGCAGCGCCCATCGATATGCGTGAATTGAATGCGCACGCCGTGATCTTGCTTGGCCCTGAAGGCTCGGTGCCAGTAAAAATTGTCGGTACCGAAGGTGGCCGTTTGGCTTTCGTGCAACTGCCGGACGATCTTTATCCCGGTTCACACTACACGCTGTTTATGAAGGGCCTGCGTACCGCAACGGGCAATGCCGTGCCGTACACCGCGGTGGGATTTACCACCGCCAGTCACGACGCCATGGGAGTGGTATTGGCCGGACAGGGCGGACGTCCTGCACCGAAAGATGTTCCTGCTGAGTCTTCCTTGCCGCCGCTCTACGTGATGGCCGGTGGCGGTCACGCTGCTTGTGCGGACGTGCAACTGTGCCGCCTGCACAGTCTGGTTCGCGATGGCGCGTTCTATCCCGGCAAGAACAATGCGCCGGATGCGACCGGCGCGCATTGGCGTCTGTACGCCAAATATCAACACCTGCCCGATACGCAGGCATTGGAAGCGACCTTACCCAAGGGTGCCACGGCGTTGATCGGTCAGGTGCGTCAGATCGACGAAACGCCGGTGGCCAATGTGGAGGTCAGTATCGGCGATCAAGTAGTAAAGACGGATGCGCAAGGCGTATTCGTGCTGAAGGGCCTTCCGTCTGGGCGTCAGGATATGTTCGTGGACGGCGGTTCGGCCAGTCACGGCGACGTGAACTACGGTCGCTTTGTGGTCGGCGCGGACGTCAAGGCCAAGGCTATCACGCACATGCCGTTCGTGATGTACCTGCCGCGCATCCTGCCGCGCGACGAGATCACATTGCCGACGCCAACGACGCGCGAAGTGGTGCTCACCCATCCGGATATGCCGGGTTTGGAACTGCATGTGCCGGCCGGAGCGGTGTTCAAAGACCGAAATGGCAAGGTGCTTTCGCACATAGCACTCGTGCCCACGCCGGTCGATCACGCACCGTTCCCGCTGCCCGATAACTTTCCGATGTACTTCACCATTCAACCGGGCGATGCGGTGGTGCAAGGACTCACGCCAGAGGCGGCCAAAGGTATCCGCGTGGTGTATCCGAACTATGGTCACGTGGCATCAGGAACTCACGCCGATTTCTGGTCGTACAGCGCGAAAGAGGGCTGGCAGATGTACGGCGCCGGTCGTGCGACGGCCGACGCCAAGCACCTTGCGCCCGACCCAGGGGTGGCTTTCACGATGGCGCTGGGCGCGGGCGCCTCGGCTAGCACAGCAGGTGGCGGAACCGATCAGGAGATCTGCAACCAGAGCGAAGGCCAGCCGGTCGATCTCCAAACGGGCCTGATGTTTCATCGTTGGAACGACTTGGCGATCGGCGACGTTATGCCACTGACGTTGCAGCGCGGCTACACCAGCGGCGATACCACATCGCATGCCTTCGGCATTGGGGGCAATACCAGCTTTGGCATGTATCTGTATAACCCGTCCACTTACCCAGGCGGCAGCAGCTGGAACAGCTTGACCCTGGTGCTGTCATGCGGAGAACGGATCAACTTCAACCTGATCAGCGGTACGGCGACGTGGCCCTTCCCGGCGGGAACGGTGTGGGCGCATACAGGGACGAATTCGGCGTTCTACGGCGCGACGATGCAGTTTGTGTTCGACAGCACGGCGATCGGTGCGCACTGGCTGATTACACTCAAGGACGGTACGCAGTACGCGCTGGCGCGGCACGTGCCCAACTCGCTGGAATGGATGCAGGATCGTTACGGCAATCAGATCCAATTCGTCTACAACGGCGGGCTGCTGCAACAGGCGATTTCGCCGAGTGGACGTAGCCTGACGTTCAACTACGACAGCGGCAATCGCATTTCCAGTGCCACCGACAACAGTGGCCGCACCGTTAGCTACGCCTACGACAGTGCCGGCACGCTGGCCACGGTCACGTATCCGGACCAGACCTCCGAGCAATACACCTATGACAGCAACCATCGCATGCTCACCATGCAGGATCGGCGTGGGCATGTGTGGGTCACCAACCAATACGACGCCAACGGTCGCGTGACCAAGCAGACCTACGCGGACAACACGTTCTATCAGTTTGCCTACACGACCGACAGCAACAATAGCGTCACCGCCACCACGATAACCGACCCCGACGGTAACCAGGAGCAAGTGCAGTTCGATGCGGTCAGTCATTATCCCAGCAGCGATACGCGTGCCTACGGCACCTCGCTGGCTCAGACAACGAGCTACAAGCGGGAACCTTCTGGCTTGGTCGATAGCGAGACTGATGCCTTGAACCGCACGACCAGCTATACGTATGACGCCCTAGGTAATGTCACCAGCATTACGCGACTGTTCGGTACATCGAATGCGGTCGCGACCAATTTTACGTACACCAGCGATTTCAACCAATTGGCCTCGGTCACCGATCCCCTCGGCCATACTACGACCGTCAGCTACACCAACGGCTGCCTAACGCAGATCACCGACGCGCTGGGGCACAGCACGACGATCCAGTGCAATGCGGCGGGCGAACCCACATCCATCCAGGATGCGCTTGGCAATGTGATGAGCTTCGCTTATCAGGGCTACGACCTGCAAAACATCACCGATCCGCTCAGTCGTACCACCAACTACGTGGTGGATACGCTGGGCCGCCACATTGCCACCCGCGACACGTTGGGCAACGTCACGCTCACCCAATATGACACCAACGATCGCGCGGTCTCTGCCACGGACGCCCTCAATCAAACCACCGTGCTCAACTACGACGGCAACGGCAACTTGTTGAGCGTAACGCTGCCGAACTCCGGCGTTATCAACTACGCCTACGACAACCGCAATCGGCTCATCACCCGCACCGATGCGATGAATCAGAGCGAGTCGTGGACGTATGACGGTATGGACCATGTGCTCTCGCATACCGACCGCAAAGGACAGGTGACCGACGTCAGCTACGATGTCCTTAACCGACGGAGCCTCGTGTCCTACGCAGATGGCTCTGGCATCCAGGCTAGCTACGATGCCGGCAACCGTCTGACGAGCCTGACCGACTCGACAAGCGGCACGTTGAGCTGGGGTTACGATGGACTCGACCGCCTGACCAGCACCAGCAGCCCGCAGGGTAGCGTCAGCTACACGTATGACGCAGCCGGTCGGCGCACCAGCATGACCGCAGCGGCCCAAGCGACGGCCAATTACGCCTTCGACAATGCAAACCGCCTCATCGCGATCACGCAGGGCAGTGAAACGGTGCAGCTGACCTATGACGCGGATAACCGTCGGACCACACTCACGCTGCCCAATGGCGTCACGGTCAACTATGGCTATGACAACGCGAGTGAGCTGACGGGACTGACTTACACGCAGAGCAATGGCAGAGCGCTGGGCAACTTGACCTATGGTTATGACGCCGACGGCCGGATTATCAGCAAGAGCGGCAGCTTCGCGACGGATGTGTTGCCGACGGCCACCACGCAGCCGGCGACGTTCGACCTCAATGATAGAAAGACGAGCTTCAATGGTCAGGCGCTGACCTACGACGCGAATGGCAACCTGACCAGCGATGGCACGAACACGTACTCGTGGAATGCGAGAAATCAACTCACACAAATAAGCCAGGGTGGCAACGCACAACTCAGCTTCAGTTACGACGCGTTGGGCCGACGCATCAACAAAACAGTGCAAGGCATTGCAACGCAGTTCTTGTATGACGGCAATAATGCTGTCCAAGAGATGCAAGGTAGTACGATCAACCCGATTCTGGTCGGCCTAGATGTCGACGAGCGCTTCGCGCGCAACGATGTAACGGGACGGACTTACTTCCTGACGGACTTGCTCAATAGCACGATTGCGTTGACCGACCCGACAGGGGCGATCAAACAGCAGTACAGTTACGACCCGTATGGCAATGTGACGCCGAGCGATACGACAACCGGATTCACGAATCCCTATCTGTATACAGGCAGAGAAGCTGACACCGCAGGACTTTATTACTACCGCGCCCGCTACTACAGCCCAATCTTCCCAGGCTTCATCAGCGAGGACCCCATCACGTTCAGCGGCGGGCAGTTGAGCTTCTATGCCTATGTGGCAGGAAATCCTTTGAGCTACGTCGATCCTCTAGGCTTAGTAGGAATACCCTTTTACATTCCTAAATCGAAGGTCATTTCCTACGTTCGATCTTCGGCCAAGGAGTTTGGGTATGACCTAAAAAAATGCTCGGATGCAGAAATTCTCGATTTCGTCAAGTTCATACCAGATGACGAGGCAGATGCATTTAAAAAGTCTTATGACAGTCGGCCTGATGCGGGCGGGGCATCGAACTCTGCTTCAGATGCAGCCAATGCCGCAGCATTCGGGAAAGAGCAAGCGATGATTAGCGATTGGCTAAAACGCTGGGGTAAGGGTAAGAAGAAAAAATGCTGGTGTAAAATCTAATTAAACACTTTCCCGCGCGAGGTTAATGGTATGAATTGGGTTTCGGCTTTTTTTTCTTATTGGCTTTCCCCTGTCTATTTGATAACTGCGCTGCTGTTCGGGTTGATGTCGTATTTTTCAATATCGTCAAATAAGAAATATGGCATAAAGATATTGGCGCATGCAAAATTAAAGTATGCGAGATTTGTTGCTGCGATTATTTTTGCTATGTTTGCTGTGGTTGCTCTATATGCTTCTTACGGCGCCTTGGTCTTTCAGTACTACTTGACCGTAAAAAAAATTCATCCGTAAACGTCATCTTTCGGCGCTAGGGACCGCTCATCCATATGCCTCTATGGGTGGTGGTCCATTTGATTAAATCGATCCATTTGGATTGAGTCCTTTAATGCTTGTGAGAAACGTGCATTGCTGCCTTACATGCCAAAGGTGGGCTTGGACAATGCCAATCTACATGATGCGTCCCCGGGTACTTGCCCAACGGCAATGACGGCATAATGAGAGGAAACAGTATCTATTTTCGACCGGGCGTCTACGATCCGTGTACTCCGGCCGGACTCGCATTGCTGGGCCACGAGTTGACGCATGTAGGGCAGTATCGCAAGGGTATGACTTGGTTTAGCTACCTGTGGTCAACACGAAGTGGTTACGAGAATGGCAAATATGAAAAGGAGGCTTATACAAAATGGCTTGAACAACGGCAAGCTCTCCGATTGTGAGTGTAAAAAATGACCACCTTCACAAAATTTACCTTGATCACCGGCCTAGACGTCGAAGATTTAGGCGGAGAGTCGACTAATCGAGATGCTGTGGCTACCGGGCCGCGCCACAAAAAAGCCAACCACACGCACCTTTAAATTGGGATTAATTTAGGGAAGGCACGTGACACTGTGGTCAAGCGGTTACGATCTCGGAAATGGCTCGTCTTTGCTATGGTCGCTATGTTTGTTCTGGCCGCAATTTTTTGGATGTACGCGGTAAGTGGCTTCTCTCTATCGTTTGCTGCCTGTGACGGGACCTTTTCGCTTGATGCAAAACTTCTGCGATGCAGGCGGCCTGTTGTTTTCCTTTGGCTATTCTGGCTTTGCATTGCCGCCGGCGCTAGTTTCGGTGTAGCAGCGATGGTACGTTTTTTGATTGTTAGGCTGAGACAATGAATCGAGTCGGCCTAGTGTCCAATCTCCAAAGCAGATTTAGCATGTGAGGACCAACTTTATCCCTTGGGAGGGTTCATCATCGTTCGAGGCCGTCCCATAGGGGCGTCCAGCGCTTCACGGATGTCGACATGCCGGCAAAGAGCGTTCCTGACCGAAAAGCTACGGTGTCGCCTGACACACTGTGGAGCCGTCCTGGCCGACCGAGCACCACTGGCCCCTGGCGACGTTGAAGGTCTTCGAGGACTGACTCTGCAGCACCTCGGGTAGGTGCTGTTGCTTTATCTCGCTCCAGTGCTCTTTGCGAAACTTTTCTTCGTCGGCGTCAGCCTTCACCAATTTTGCCTGGTACTCCTGCAACCCTTGTTGCTGGCGGGCTCGCTCTTCCGCTTCGTTCTCACGCCGAATCTCGGCGTCGTTGGCCATTTCCTGTCGTTGCTTTTCTTGCTGGCGCCTGACGTTGGCTTGAAGGCGCTCCTGGAAAAGGCGGGTAACGCCGTTTGCGACNGCGAAGGATCTGGCCTCATCCACGTGGCCGCTATCGATCATTGCGTNGAGGGCAATGGCGATGCGTTCCTGTTTCGCCTGGGCGGCCTCTGCCTCGGTCTCCTTGTGCAACAGATTGGTTTGCTGGCCAGGGCAGGGCGTATCCCCATAGGAAACCACCCCGTTCTTGCCGGTGCACTTGTAGATATCCGTGCCGCTCGCCGTTGAGACCATCAAAGGCAAAAGAAGAAGAGCCCAAAACCGGATGTGCATGCGCGTTCCCCATGACGTGCAGTTACAGGGAGTCTAGCAAATGAGCCGAGTTCCGGCCTGGCTGAATCTGCAGCCGCGTTTTGAGTTGGATTTCCCCTGCCGGGTATTGGGGAATGCGCTGAAGCAGATCTATCCTCGCGCGGCATGAGCTATGAAACGCTCGAAGTCAGGTATAGATATGTTTGAACCCATAATGATCGACACCAAGCGCCTGCGCCTCCGTCCGCTCCGAGCGGAGGACGCGCCTTTCTTTTTCGAAGTGTGGTCCGATCCNGAGGCGATGCGCTACTTTTCGTTTCCGCCCATGCAGCACATCGANCAGGCNCATGCGCGTGTTGCCGACAAATTGAAATCTTCGAGCGACGGCACTAGCGTGACTTGCGTCATCGAGTCGGGAGACACAGGAGAAGTACTTGGCGATTGCGCGCTGTTCAACGGAATTTCGCATTCAAAGCGCGCAGAGATCGGGTATTGCCTAAGGCGTAAACACTGGGGAAAAGGCTACATGGTTGAGGCGGCCGATGCGCTCATCGAGTACGGCTTCAAGCAGGTAGNATTGCGTCGAATCGAGGCAGACATCGATCCGCGCAATTTGCCTTCGATCCAACTGGTGGAGCGCCTTGGTTTCAAGCGCGAAGGCTATTTGCGCGAGCGTTGGATCATCGCCGGAGAGGTNGCCGATACCGTCCTGTACGGCTTGATCCAAAGCGACCGTTATCCGATTACAGATTGCGCATAAGCGCGTACATGCGCATCAAATTCTGCAGAATGCCGGCCGCGCGAAATAGCACAAAGCAGCGGCAGCCGAGAGCATGCATTCACATTAATCAACGGACATATTGCTGTCGGAACAGGGCAGACTTCTTCACTGAGTGCGTTTTGCAAGGTCGCTTAATAATTCAGTCATAGTGAATTAATAGCATCCGGCGCCGACGACGCTTCTGCATCGAATCGATAAAAGGCTGTCGATGCAGGCGCTCGTTGTTGGGACTGGCCAGGTCATCGCACAACACAACTCAATCTAGGGATGCTCTGATCTATTCCACGCACCCGGCATGACGTCCTGGCAGTCTGTTCAAGCCACGCGGCGCAGGCTGCGGT
>Ga0055529_1001098_pt1 | contig 12177 bp, 9 predicted proteins | sample AraplaCol_mCL_r2_FD_55007 | JGI IMG/M metagenome (GOLD analysis project Ga0055529, IMG submission 55007) | Arabidopsis root microbial communities from North Carolina, USA - plate scrape CL_Col_mCL_r2 | ecosystem: Host-associated > Plants > Roots > Endosphere | place: USA: North Carolina...
ACCTGCGCGCGGCCGCCGCCGTCGCGCGCGGCCGCCGCGTGGCCGCCAACGTCAAGGAAGCGCTGGTCGTGCCGGGCTCGGGCCTGGTCAAGCAGCAGGCCGAACGCGAAGGCCTGGACAAGATCTTCATCGCCGCGGGCTTCCAGTGGCGCGACCCGGGCTGCTCCATGTGCCTGGCCATGAACGCCGACCGCCTCGAGCCGGGCGAGCGCTGCGCCTCGACCTCGAACCGCAATTTCGAGGGCCGGCAAGGGCAGGGCGGCCGCACGCATCTGATGAGCCCGGCCATGGCCGCCGCCGCCGCCGTGGCCGGCCACTTTGTCGACGTGCGCTCGCTGCGCTAACACCACCCGTCAGGATCAAGAATCATGCAAGCATTCACCTCTCATCAAGGCCTGGTGGCGCCGCTCGACCGCGAGAACGTCGACACCGACCTCATCATTCCCAAGCAATTCCTCAAGTCGATCAAGCGCACCGGCTTCGGCCCCAACCTGTTCGACGAACTGCGCTACCTCGACCACGGCGAGCCGGGCATGGACAACAGCAAGCGTGCGCTCAACCCCGACTTCGTGCTCAACCAGCAGCGCTACCAGGGCGCCTCCATCCTACTGGCGCGCAAGAACTTCGGCTGCGGCTCCAGCCGCGAGCACGCGCCCTGGGCGCTCGAGCAGTACGGCTTTCGCGCCATCATCGCGCCGTCCTACGCCGACATCTTCTTCAACAACAGCTTCAAGAACGGCCTGCTGCCCATCATCCTGTCGGAGTTCGAAGTCGCCAAGCTGTTCGACGAAGTCAAGGCCTTCCCCGGCTACAAGCTCACCATCGACCTGCCCGAGCAAGTCGTGCGCACGCCCGGCGGCCAGGCCATGCCCTTCGACATCGAGCCCTTTCGCAAGCACTGCCTGGTCAACGGCCTGGACGACATCGGCCTGACCCTGGAGCACGCCGACAAGATCCGCGCCTTTGAAGCCGAGCGCCTGGCAAGGCACCCCTGGCTGGAAGGCCAGCCGGTGATCGGACGATGAGGCGATAGCACGGACCCGGTGCCATTGACCGGATCCATGTGCCATTGCCGCGAGCCGAGGANCCCGGAGCAATCCGAAGCGCGGGGCGGCCAACCGCAGCCCACCGGGCGAGCATCGGAATTGCGCAGGGCAGCCTCGGCGCCTAAAGAACTCAAATAGATCATTTCGAACTACGACCATGACCACTCAAATCGCAGTCCTCCCCGGCGACGGCATCGGCCCCGAAATCACCGAACAGGCCGTCCGCGTCCTCAAGGCCCTGAACCTGCCGCTCGAACTCAAGCAGGCTCCGGTAGGCGGCGCCGCCTTCGACCAGTTCGAACATCCGCTGCCCCCCGCCACGCTCGAACTGGCCAAGCAGTCCCGCGCCATCCTCTTCGGCGCCGTCGGCGACTGGAAATACGACGCCCTGCCGCGCGAATTCCGCCCCGAGCAGGCCATCCTCGGCCTGCGCAAGAACCTCGGCCTCTTCGCCAACCTGCGTCCCGCCATCCTCTATCCCGAACTGGCCAACGCCTCCTCGCTCAAGCCCGAGATCGTCTCGGGCCTGGACATCCTCATCATCCGCGAGCTCACCGGCGANATCTATTTCGGCACCCCGCGCGGCACGCGCCAGTCCCCCGACGGCGCCTTCAAGGGCGAGAAAGAAGGCTACGACACCATGCGCTACACCGAGCCCGAAGTGCGCCGCATCGCCCGCGTCGGCTTCGAGACCGCGCGCAAGCGCGGCAAGAAGCTGTGCAGCGTCGACAAGGCCAACGTGCTGGAAACCTCGCAATTCTGGCGCGACATCGTCATCGAAGTCGCGCGCGACTATCCCGACGTCGAGCTCTCGCACATGTACGTCGACAACGCCGCCATGCAGCTGGTGCGCGCGCCCAAGAATTTCGACGTGATCGTCACCGGCAATATCTTCGGCGACATCCTGTCCGACGAAGCCGCCATGCTCACCGGTTCCATCGGCATGCTGCCCTCGGCCTCGCTGAACGAATCGTCGCAGGGCCTGTACGAGCCCAGCCACGGCTCGGCGCCGGACATTGCCGGCAAGGGCATCGCCAATCCGCTGGCCACCATCCTGTCGGCCGCCATGCTGCTGCGCTATTCGTTGAACGAAGCCGCCCAGGCCGACCGCATCGAGGCCGCCGTGCGCAAAGTGCTGTCGCAAGGCCTGCGCACCGCCGACATTTTCGAGGCGGGCACCACCAAAGTGTCCACGTCACAGATGGGCGACGCCGTCCTCAAGGCGCTGGCCTGAGTCCGATCGGCAACACCGGGGCGGAAATTTTTCCGATCCCCGTGTGCGCCGCAGCAATTCGCCCGACTTTCTGATAAAGTCGGGAAAACCCTGTTGCCATCAAGCTGTCACAAGGCGTAAGCCTTTTTGAGAGCTTGCCCAACCGAAGGCGCGGCGCGGGTTCCTTCTTCAATTTTTTCTAAGAGCTCTTCCAAATGAAGCAAGCAGTAGGCCTCGTCGGCTGGCGCGGCATGGTCGGTTCCGTGCTCATGCAGCGCATGCGCGAAGAAAACGACTTCGCCCACTTCGAACCCGTGTTCTTCTCCACCAGCAACGCCGGCGGCAAAGCCCCGGCCTGGGCGGAAGGCGCCGGTCCCCTGCAAAACGCCTACGACATCGAAGCGCTCAAAAAACTGCCCATCATCGTCACCGCCCAAGGCGGCGACTACACCACCGAGGTCTACGGCAAGCTGCGCAACGCCGGCTGGAACGGCCTGTGGATCGACGCCGCCAGCACGCTGCGCATGGCCGACGACGCCGTCATCGTGCTCGACCCGGTCAATCGCCCGGTGATCGACGCGGCGCTCAAGCGCGGCGTGCGCAACTTCATCGGCGGCAACTGTACCGTCAGCTGCATGCTCATGGGCCTGGCTGGCCTGTTCAACAACGACCTGGTCGAGTGGATGACCTCCATGACCTACCAGGCCGCCTCGGGCGGCGGCGCGCAGCACATGCGCGAGCTGCTCACGCAATTCGGCCTGCTCAACGGCGCGGTCAAGTCGCTGCTGGACGACCCGGCTTCGGCCATTCTCGACATCGACCGCGGCGTGCTCGGCAAGCAGAAAGACGCCAGCCTGCCGCAGGAACACTTCGGCGTTCCCCTGGCCGGCAACCTCATCCCCTGGATCGACAAGGACCTGGGCAACGGCGTGTCGCGCGAGGAATGGAAGGCCGAGGCCGAGACCAACAAGATCCTCGGCCGCGGCGAAGCCTTCGGCACGCCCGCCACGCCGATCGACGGCCTGTGCGTGCGCATCGGCGCCATGCGCTGCCACAGCCAGGCGCTGACCATCAAGCTCAAGCGCGACGTGCCCCTCGACGAGATCGAAGGCCTCATCGCCGAAGGCACCAACTGGGCCAAGGTCATTCCCAACACCAAGGAAGACACCGTCAAGTCGCTCACGCCGGTCGCCGTCACCGGCACCCTCGACATCCCGGTGGGCCGCCTGCGCAAGCTCTCCATGGGCTCGCAATACCTGGGCGCTTTCACCGTGGGCGACCAGCTGCTCTGGGGCGCCGCCGAGCCGCTGCGCCGCATGCTGCGCATCGCACTGGCCGAAGCCTGATCGCCGTTCGCGGTTCGGTTCGCTTACCAAGGGGTACTTTAGGTACCCCTTTTTTATTTGTGCCATATCACCGATGCGTCTACACTTTCCAGTTATTTTCCAGTACTTGGAAGCTTGCTCATGATCGGGTATCAACGCGTCGCGCGTCCTTCTGTCCGCCTGTCCCGCAAAACCGCCCTGGCCTTGATGCTGTCAGCGGCTGTCGGCATGACCGCCGTCGGCGCCGCGCAGGCCGTCAGCCTGGGCCATGCCCGCGTCGTGTCCGCGCGGGGGGCGCCGCTGCAAGTGCTGGTGCCGCTTGTCGATCTCACGCCCGACGAAGCGGCCAATCTGCGCATTTCGCTGGCCGACGCGGCGGCCTGGCAGCAAGCCGGCCTGCAGCCGCCCACGCCGCTGGCCGACATGCATGCCACGCTCGAAACCGGCGCCCAGGGCAGCCGCGAGGTGCGCGTAACCTCCAGCCAGCCCCCCGGCAACGACGCCATCGACGTCCTGCTCGACATGCAGTCGAACGCCGGGCAGCGCCAGCTGCAGGTCACGGTGCTGGTGCCCGCCAACGACGTGGCTTCGGGCATCCAGCAAGCCGGGGCGGGCAGCGAGCCGCGCAGTGCGCCGCGCAGCGCGCACGCCGCGGGCGGCGCTTCGGCCGGGCAGGTCAAGGTTGCGCATGGCCAGACGCTCTGGGGCATCGCGTCCAGCCATGCCGTGCCCAATGCCACGATCTACCAGGAGCTCGTGGCCCTGTGGCGCGCCAATCCGCAGGCCTTCATCCAGAACAACATGAACCTGGTGCGTAGCGGCGCCACGCTCAAATTGCCCGATGCGGCCACGGTAAAGGCCATCGATCCCAACGAGGCCCGCCGTATCTTCGACGAGCAGGCCGCGGCCTTCCAGCGCTATCGCGGCCACCCGGGGGCGAGCGCTAGCGCGCAAAGCGCCGCGCCGGCGGTGAGCAATCAAAACAGCGCCGGCGGCAAGGTCGAGCCCAGCAAGCCCGCCAGCACTGCAAGCGCGCCTTCCCTCACCCAGGATCAGCTGCGGCTGTCCACGCCTTCGCAGCCGGATGCGCAGGCGGATGCAAAGGCCGATACCGACACCTCGAACCAGCACGCCATGGAGGACGCCAGCAAGCGTATCGACGAACTCCAGGCGAACGTCCAGGCATTGGGCCAGGCGACTGGCGGCGCCGCGCAGCAAGGCGCGGCGGGCAATAATGGCCAGAACGACCAGAATGGCCAGGGCAGCGCAGCGTCGCCGTCCGGCGCGCCCGGCACTGCGGATTCGAACGCCGCAAACTCGAATGCTTCGAGCCCCTCAGGCTCCTCCAGTTCCTCGAACGCCGGCGCTTCCAATAACGCCGGCTCGTCCGGCGCTCCCGGCGCAGCCGCCGCGAGCAACAACGGCCCCGCCACCGGTCCCAGCTCCCCGACCGCCAACGCGCTGGACGAAGCCAAGGACACCGCCAAGCAGGCCGTCAACAAGAGCGGCATGGCCGACTGGCTGTCCGACAATCTGCTCATCGTCGTCACGGCCGTTCTGGTGGTCATCATCTTCATCGTGGCCTTGCTGATGCGTCGCGCCGGCCAGCACGGCGACGATGACGACGACGATTCCTACGGCTACGCCGACCCCTCCATGGGCGACTCCAACGACCAGGACGTCGATCACCGGATCAGCCGCATCAATCTCGAACTCGACCACCACTCGGGCAAAGACGACCAGCCCCCGCACGGCGGCCGGACCTGATCCATGCCGCGCATTGCCCTGGGTCTGGCTTATGACGGCTCGGCCTGGCAGGGCTGGCAGACCCAGCCTCATGGGCAGACGGTGCAAGACAGGTTCGAAGCCGCGCTGGGCAAGTTCTCCGGCGCCGGCAAGCCGCTGGCCACGGTCTGTGCGGGCCGCACCGATACCGGCGTGCATGCCGCCATGCAGGTCGTGCACCTCGATACCGAGCTCGATCGCCGCGACGAATCCTGGGTGCGCGGCGTCAATGCCTTTCTGCCCGACAGCATCGCCGTGCAGTGGGCGCAGGCCGTGCCCGACGATTTCCATGCCCGGTTCTCGGCCCGCTCGCGCACTTACGTCTATCTGCTCTGGCGCGGCAGGGTAAGGCCGGCTTTGTGGGCCGGCCGCGCCGGCTGGTGTTTCCAGCCGCTCGATCTGCACGCCATGCGGCAGGCGGCCCAGGCCTTGCTGGGCGAGCACGATTTCTCCAGCTTCCGCTCGGCGCAGTGCCAGGCGCGCCATCCCGTGCGCACCCTGCATGAGCTGGGCATCGAAGAGCGCGGCCCCTTCGTCGTTTTTACCTTGCGGGCCAATGCCTTTCTGCACCACATGGTGCGCAATCTTGTCGGCGCCTGTCGGCGCCTTGCTGCAAGTAGGGCAGGGGCGCGAGCCCGCGGCATGGATGGCGCAACTGCTCCAGGCGCGCGACCGCCGGCTCGGCGCGCCCACTTTCATGGCCGATGGCCTCTATCTCTGCGCCATCGAGTACGCTGAAGGCTATGCGCTGCCGGCGCTCGACGGCGGCGCCACTTTGCTGTGGCCCTTTACTTCGACCCGATGACCTCCATGCGCACCCGCATCAAGATCTGCGGCCTGACCCGCGAAGCCGATATCGCCGCCGCCGTCGAAGCGGGGGCCGACGCCATCGGCTTCGTCTTTCATCCCGGCAGCAAGCGCTGCCTTGCCGTCGAACGCGCGGCGCAATTGCGCCGCGAGGTGCCCGCTTTCGTGGATGTGGTCGCCTTGTTCGTCAACGCCGCGCCGCAGGCCATCCAGGCGGTGATCGACCATGTCCAGCCCGATCTGCTGCAATTTCACGGCGACGAATCGCCCGAAGCCTGCCGGCAGCCGGGCCGCCGCTATTTGCGCGCCTTTCGCGTCGGCGCGCCGGGCCTCGATACGCCCGAAGCCTTGGCCGCGTATTGCAAAGCCTACGATGATGCCGCCGGCTGGCTGTACGACAGCTACAGCGCGGGCTACGGCGGCAGCGGCCTCGCTTTCGATCACCACCTGTTGTCGGCCGTGCAGGCCGATGCCGCATCGCGCCCACTGGTTCTTTCGGGCGGTCTCAAGCCCGAAAGCGTGGCCCAGGCGGTGCGCGCCGTGCGCCCCTGGGCCGTGGATGTCAGCAGCGGTGTCGAGACCGGGCCGGGCATCAAGTCCGCGGAGCGCATGCGCGCCTTCGTGGCCGCGGTGCGCCAGGCCCAGGCTTGAGAAGCGGGGCTTAGACCACTTGTTGCANGTGATGCGCCTGCGGCGGCTGCGCCACGTGGTCGCCGATCAACGCGCGCCATTGCTTGAAGGCTTCCGATTCGCGGAAATCCACCATGTGGCGCTCGACCGTTTCCCAATCGACCACCAGGGTGTATTCCAGCGGCCGCTCGATGCCGCGGAACAGCTGCATGCCATGGCAGCCCTTCGATCCAAGGAATAGCGGCTTGGCCTTGGCGACGGCCGCTTCAAAGGCCGGGCCGGCGCCTTCCTTGACGACGATGAAGGCGATTTCGTTGATCATGCAATAGCTCCTGGGTTGGGTTGATGCGCGTTCGAGGAGGGCCGGTCCGGTTCCAGCGCGCTGAATTCGCCAAGTATCGCGCATCTGTCCGGTTGTCGTCGATGCAAGGTGTCCCGGTCGTCCCACGCGGCTTTTCGATAAACTGGCGTCCTCGCCATCACCCACCGCCAGGCCCGCTCCCGAGCGCGCGCCCGCTGCCTCTCCCTATCATGCCGTTTTCCCATTTGCTGCTGGCCCTGAGCGTCGTTTTCGTCTGGGGTACGAATTTCGTCGTCATCAAATGGGGGCTGGGCGATTTCCCGCCTTTCATGTTCGCCGCGCTGCGCTTCATCTTCTCGGCCTTGCCCTGGGTGTTCTTCGTGCGCCGTCCGGCCGTGTCCTGGAAGCGCCTGGCCGCGGCCGGCATCTTCACGGGCGTGGGCCAGTTCGATCTGCTGTTCTGGGCCATGCAGCACGACATTTCCCCCGGGCTGGCATCGCTGGTGGTCCAGGCCCAGGTTTTCTTCACCATCCTGCTGGCCATCATCCTCAACGGCGAGCGCATGAGGGCGCTGCAGATCGGCGCCATGCTGCTGGCCCTGCTGGGCATGGGTGTCGTGGGCTGGCACGGCATGCGCGATCCCAGCAGCACCATCACGCTGTTCGGTCTGCTCGCCGTATTGCTGGGCGCTTTTTTCTGGGGCTGCGCCAACACGCTGGTGCGCGGCGCGGGCAAGGTCGACATGCTGGGCTTCACGATCTGGAGCAGCCTCTACGCCGTGCCGCCCCTCATCCTGGTGAGCCTATGCGTCGAAGGCCCGGCCAAGGTGTCGCAAGCCCTGATCCAGGCCAACTGGCATGGCTGGGTCACGGTGCTGTGGCAGTCCCTGGGCAACACCATCTTCGGCTTCGGCGCCTGGAACTGGCTGCTGGCGCGCCATCCCGCCGCCACCGTGACGCCCTCCGCCCTGCTGGTGCCCGTCATCGGCATGCTGTCCTCGGCCTGGCTGCTGTCCGAGGACCTGGCCGGCTGGAAGCTGATGGCGGCCTTCCTGGTCATCGCCGGCCTCACGCTCAACCTCTACGCCGGCCGCCTGCAGCTCAGGGCCAAGGCGGCCTGACCGTTAGCAAGTCCTGGTTCAGGCCTGCTGCGGCGGCTCCGCCAGCGGCAGGCCGGCACTGCCTTGCAGCACGACGGTCGACGAGGCCGATATCTGCAGCCCGGCCTGGGCCAGCCGGGCCAGCACTTCATACAACACGCGGCTGCGCACGATATAAGCCACCCGGGGCGAGTCCACGTAGGCAATGCCGTTGAATATCAGCCGGTCGTTCTCGACNCCGTCCAGGTAGACCATCGCGGCGGGCGTTTCCAGGNTTTCCTCCTGTTCGACGAAGACCGCCGTGACCAGGTCGCGCACCTTGTCGGCGTCGGTATTGAGCGGCATGGGCAGCTTGATCTGCACCCGGCCCATGGAGCGCGAGTGCGTCACATTGCGCAGGGTCTTGGTGATGAACTCCGAGTTCGGCACGATCACCGTGGATTTATCCGGCATCAGGATTTCCGTGGCGCGCACATTGATGCGCTGGATGTCGCCTTCCACGGTCCCCAGCGACACCCAGTCGCCCACTTTCACCGGCCGCTCGGCCAGCAGGATCAGGCCGGAAACGAAGTTCTGCACCACTGCCTGCAGGCCGAAACCGATGCCCACCGACAGCGCGCTGGCGATCCAGGCCACGCGTTCCAGCCCGAGCCCCAGCGACGAGAGCGTCAAGCCCGCCACGAAGAGCACGCCTGCGTAGCCGAACAGCGTCGCGGTCGATGCGCGCATGCCCGAATCCATCGTCGTGGAGGGCAGGTAGGTGTCCCTCAGCCAACGCTTGAGCACGCGCACGCACAGCAGGCCCAGCAGCAAGACCACGAGGCCTTGCCCCAGGGTGCTCGGCTGGATCAGCACCTGGCCGATCTGCAAGCCCTTGCCGAGCTGTTCCGCGCTATGCAGGATCTCGGTAGGGCCGCCGCCGAAGGGATTGATCAGCACCACAATGGCGACCAGCACCACGATCACCCGGAGCGTGCCGGACAGCAATACGGCGGTCTGCTGGCGCAGGCGGAATTGCGGAGTCGAGTGCTCGGGCTTCTTGCCCGCCAGCAGCGTCATGAAGCCGTCGTTGATCAATAGCGACANCAGNTAGGCCGACGTCGCCACGATCAGCAGCCACAGCCCCTGCGTGATGATGAAAGTNCCCAGGGTGGCATAGCCGATCAGGACGCCGATGACGCCCACGACCAGCGCCAGCCAGCTCAACGTGCTCAGCNTCGCGATCCAGAACGGCCGGTGCAGCGCCTGGCCCGTCTCGGGATCGCGCTGCGATTTGCGGCGCAGCCTCTCGCCCAGCGTCAGGCTCCACGCCAGCGTGACGCCCAGGGCGAGCGCCGCCAGGCTGGTCATGGCGATCGTCGTATTGACGCTGATGTCCAGCACCGAGGGCAACTGCAACACCAGCCATATGATCACGGCCTGCACGGCCAGCGCCCCGGGTAGCCAGCGCAGCCCCGTGGCCACCTCGTCGGGCAGCGGCAGCAAGCGCCACGACGGCCTCTTGGGCGACAGCAGCACATTGCCCAGCCCGCCGATATAGCCCGCCAGGCTGACGACCCCCACCAGGGAGCTCATCAGCGCCTCGGTGTTGTCCGAAAGCGTATTGCTCCAATTCAGGCCCATATGCAGCAGCTTGGCGATCAGTCCCGGCGTAACGATCGCCACGATCAAGACCGCTACGGCGAACACCGAGCGGCGCAGCCGCCCGGAAGGCACGCGGGTCGCGGTCAGGCGCAGCAGCTGGTGCCGTATGACATAGTTCGCGGCCAGCACGGCGACGATGCCGGCAACGATCAGGAACCACACCGTGCCGGGCGTCTGGCCGGCGCTGGCAATCACTTCGCTGCCCAGCTCCTCGACGCGCTGCAGGTCGATGGGAAAGTCGCGCCGCAGCTCGTCGTGGTAGCGCGACGAGAAGAAAGTACGATGGCGCTCGCCCATCTGGGCCTGGAACTGCTTGCGCCGTTCCGTCGAGACGCGATCGACCAGTTGCCCTGCCTCCACCGACAGCAGCTTGGCCAGCTTGAGCTGCGAATCGAGCGCGTTATTGGTCTTGACCAGTTGCTTGCGCTGGTCGGCGACGTCGGGCGGCTCCTTGGTGGCCGGCACCGGCCCCAACTGATTCAGCCGGGCGGCGATATCGGCCAGCTTCGGCGTCAGCGTGCTGGCGAGGCTGTCGGCCTTGCTTTGCAGCCGCTGGACTTCGCTGCCCCAGCGGTCCAGCGACTCGTCGGTAGGGTGGTTGTCCAGGCCCTTGAGTATGGCGTCCAGCCGGGCGCGCATCTGCGTCAGCTGCGCGTCGATCCCCGCGGAGGTGTCGCTGCTGCTGTTGCTGCTGGGTTGCGCCCACGCGGATCCGCCCGGCATGGGGGACAGGGTCAACAGGCCCAATAGGCAGGCCAGCAGCCCGGCGCGCAAATGGCGCCCCGGGCGATGAAAGAACGGAATCATGAAAGCATCCGTGATTAGCGAGCCGGCAGCATAGCAAGCGCCGGCAGGAGGATTGCGACAAAATCTATCGTGATGTGGGTCGATTTGTCGACCGTCGAGTGCTCATGCTATAGTTCAAGGCTCGGCATTTGAGATGCATTGCATGCGGGATGCCGAGGCGAGAAGTGGTGGTGAAGGCGTGGTGGTAGTTGAGTGGCTGATCGATGAAGTTGAATTTGACAGCGCTTAAAAATGTCTTCATAATCTCGTTTCTCTGCTGCTGACACGCAAACGACGACGCGGTAACGCGGATGTGGTGAGCGAGGCGGTGGGGCGGAGGAGGCGCGTTGGCGCCGAATCTTGAGCGGGGCCTGTTCTTTAACAACGAAACAACCGATAAGTGTGGGCACTTGGCGCGAGAGCGGCGAGTGGTGGTCTACGGACTGCTGCGAGCCAAGCCAAGCGTGAGTGCTCACAAAAAGAAGCAAGGTAAGATTTTTATCTTGTCTTCCTTTGAGAGAAGCGAGCGCGCTCTGGTCTGTTTGGGGGAACCCGGATGGAGCAGGGCAACCAATTAAACAGAGATTGAACTGAAGAGTTTGATCCTGGCTCAGATTGAACGCTAGCGGGATGCCTTACACATGCAAGTCGAACGGCAGCGTGGTCTTCGGACTGACGGCGAGTGGCGAACGGGTGAGTAATGTATTGGAACGTACCCAGTAGCGGGGGATAACTACGCGAAAGCGTAGCTAATACCGCATACGCCCTGAGGGGGAAAGCGGGGGATCGAAAGACCTCGCACTATTGGAGCGGCCAATATCGGATTAGCTAGTTGGTGGGGTAAAGGCCTACCAAGGCGACGATCCGTAGCTGGTTTGAGAGGACGACCAGCCACACTGGGACTGAGACACGGCCCAGACTCCTACGGGAGGCAGCAGTGGGGAATTTTGGACAATGGGGGCAACCCTGATCCAGCCATCCCGCGTGTGCGATGAAGGCCTTCGGGTTGTAAAGCACTTTTGGCAGGAAAGAAAAGGGCCTGGTTAATACCTGGGTCAAATGACGGTACCTGCAGAATAAGCACCGGCTAACTACGTGCCAGCAGCCGCGGTAATACGTAGGGTGCAAGCGTTAATCGGAATTACTGGGCGTAAAGCGTGCGCAGGCGGTTCGGAAAGAAAGGTGTGAAATCCCCGGGCTTAACCTGGGAACGGCACTTTTAACTACCGGGCTAGAGTGTGTCAGAGGGGGGTGGAATTCCGCGTGTAGCAGTGAAATGCGTAGAGATGCGGAGGAACACCGATGGCGAAGGCAGCCCCCTGGGACAACACTGACGCTCATGCACGAAAGCGTGGGGAGCAAACAGGATTAGATACCCTGGTAGTCCACGCCCTAAACGATGTCAACTAGCTGTTGGGGGCTTCGGCTCTTAGTAGCGCAGCTAACGCGTGAAGTTGACCGCCTGGGGAGTACGGTCGCAAGATTAAAACTCAAAGGAATTGACGGGGACCCGCACAAGCGGTGGATGATGTGGATTAAT
>Ga0055529_1001108_pt1 | contig 12012 bp, 13 predicted proteins | sample AraplaCol_mCL_r2_FD_55007 | JGI IMG/M metagenome (GOLD analysis project Ga0055529, IMG submission 55007) | Arabidopsis root microbial communities from North Carolina, USA - plate scrape CL_Col_mCL_r2 | ecosystem: Host-associated > Plants > Roots > Endosphere | place: USA: North Carolina...
CCGTCGCCAGAGCCACGCCCATGCGCCGCTTGACGAAGGCCTCGGGCTTGCCGAACAGGCGTATGTCGGTGCCCGGCTCGGCAAGAGCCTGGGCCACGTTGTGGAAACTGACGCCGCGCGCCTGCACGCCGCCGTAGATGACGCTGGAGGCGCCCGGCTGGCGCAGCGAGACGTCCACCGGCAAGCCCAGCAAGGCGCGGGCGTGCAGTTCGAATTCGCTCTGGACCTGGCTGATCAAGGTGACCAGGCCCGTGTCGTGCGGACGCGGGCTGACTTCGGAGAACCACACCCGGTCGCCGGCGACGAACAGCTCCACGCCGAAAACGCCCATGCCGCCCAGCTGCGAAGTAACGGCCAGGGCGATCTCGCGCGAACGCGCCAGGGCTTTGGACGCCATGGGGTGCGGCTGCCAGCTCTCGACATAGTCGCCGTCGACCTGCCGGTGGCCGATGGGCTCGCAGAAGTACGTTTCGATCTCGCCGGACGCGGCGCGGGCGCGCACCGTGAGCAGCGTGATTTCGTAGTCGAAATCGATGAAGCCTTCGACGATGGCCCGCCCGCCGCCGACCCGGCCGCCCTCCTGAGCGTAGCGCCAGGCCTGCGCAATGCCCGCTTCGTCGCGGATCACCGACTGGCCCTTGCCCGACGAGGACATGACCGGCTTGATGACGCAGGGAAAACCGATGCCGTCCGCGATGGCCGCGCGCAGCTCGTCTTCGCTGTCGATGAACTTGTAGGGCGACGTGGGCAGGCCCAGGGNCTCGGCCGCCAGGCGCCGTATGCCCTCGCGGTTCATCGTGAGATGCGCGGCGCGCGCCGTGGGCGTGACGCGCGCCAGCCCCTGCGCCTCGATCTCGACCAGCAGGTCGGTGGCGATGGCCTCGATCTCGGGCACGATGACGTGCGGCCGCTCGGCCTCGATGATCCGCCGCAAAGCCTGCGCGTCGGTCATGGACACCACGTGGGCGCGGTGCGCCACCTGCTGCCCCGGCGCGTCGGCGTAGCGGTCGACCGCGATCACTTCCGTTCCCAGGCGCTGCAAGGCGATGATCACCTCTTTGCCGAGCTCGCCCGAGCCCAGCAACATGACTCGAATGGCGGAAGGAGACAAGGGGGTGCCGAGCACCGGGGCGGGAAAGGCGGTCATGAAAGGAAAATGAAAAACCGGTGGGAATGTCTGCGAAAGCAGGCGGAAAAATCCGCCTCAGGATGCCATAGGCCTCCCGAGGCGGCAACTACAAACGGAAACCTTCCGGTACGATTAAAATCCGCCGATGCCCGCACAATTTTCTNCCGCCGAGGCCCTCGCTTCGGCCCGCCGCACGCTGCAGACCGAAACCCAGGGACTGCAGGATCTCTCCGACCGCCTGGACGACAGTTTCGGCGCGGCCGTGCGCNTGCTGCTGGACTGCCGCGGCCGCGTGGTCGTGAGCGGCCTGGGCAANACAGGCCACATCGCGCGCAAGATCGCCGCCACCTTGGCCTCCACCGGCACGCCGGCCTTCTTCGTGCACGCCGCCGAAGCGGTGCATGGCGACCTGGGCATGATCACCGCCGACGACGTGCTGATCGCCCTGTCCTATTCCGGCACGGGCACCGAGCTGCTCACCATCGTGCCGGTGTTGCGGCGCATGGGCGCGCGCCTGATCTCCATCACCGGCAATCCCGAGTCCGACCTGGCCCGACTGGCCGACGTGCACCTGGACGCCAGCGTCGCNCAGGAAGCCTGCCCGCTGAGCCTGGCCCCCACGGCCAGCACCACCGCGTCGCTGGCGCTGGGCGACGCCCTGGCCGTGGCCTGCATGGAAGCGCGCGGCTTCGGCAAGGAAGACTTCGCCCGCTCGCATCCCGGCGGCGCGCTGGGCAGGCGTCTGCTGACCCACGTGCGCGACGTCATGCGCCAAGGCAAAGACCTGCCCACCGTGCCCGAAGACGCGCCGCTGTTCCGCGCCCTCGAAGAAATCTCCGCCAAGCGCATGGGCATGACGGCCGTGGTCGACGCGGCCGGCCGGCCGGCCGGCATCTTCACCGACGGCGACCTGCGCCGCCTGATCGAACGCCAAGGCGACGTGCGCGGCCTGTCGGTCGCGGCGGGCATGTCCCGCAATCCCCGCTCCATCGGTCCCGACGCGCTCGCCGCCGAGGCTGCGCAGATCATGGACACGCTGCGGCTGAACCAGATGCTCGTCGTCGATGCGCAAGGCATGCTGCTGGGCGCGCTGCACATCCACGACCTCATGGCGGCCAAGGTCGTCTGACCTAATAGCCCAATAGATATTTAGCTCATGAACTTCGCCACCAAGCTCGTCCATCCTGCCGAAGCGCTGGTCCTGGCCCGTGTGGCGCCCGCCGTGCGCGAACGCGCCGCCGCGGTGCGCCTGATGCTGTTCGATGTCGACGGCGTGCTCACCGACGGCAGCCTCTACTATGGCGAAAACGGCGAAACGCTCAAGCGCTTTCACGCACTGGACGGCCACGGCCTGAAGCTGTTGACGCAAAGCGGCGTGAAGGTCGCGCTGATCACGGGCCGCTCCAGCCTCATCGTTGCGCGCCGCGCCGCCGAGCTCGGCATTGCCGACGTGCTGCAGGACGTGCGCGACAAGAGCGCGGCCTTGAACGAACTCGCGCAACGCCACGGCATCCCGCTCAACGAAACCGGCTTCATGGGCGACGACCTCATCGACCTGTCCGCCATGCTGCGCGCCGGCTTCGCTGCCAGCGTGCCCAACGCGCCCGACTACATCGTGCAGTCCGCCCACTGGGTCGCCTCGCGCACCGGCGGCAACGGCGCGGCGCGCGAATGCTGCGACCTCTTGCTGGCCGCGCGCGGCCGGCTGAGCGGCTATCTGACGGCTCAGCCGCTGTTCGGCGACGGCGCCATCCAGTAGTAGTAAAAGATCGACCATGAGAGAACGCTTCCCCGCCCTGACGGCGCTGATACTGCTGGTGGCCCTGGTGCTGAGCACCTGGTGGGCGGCCAACTACGCTCAGAAGGCCGTCGAGACCGACCCGCCGCGGCGCATGACGCACGAGATGGATTCCTGGTCGAAGAATTTCGTCATGCTGCGCACCGATGCCGCCGGCAAGCCCATCGACCGGCTCGAAGGCGACTACGGCCGGCACTTTCCCGACGACGACTCCTACCATGTCACCAATCCGCGCGCGATAGGCCAGCAGGCGGGCAACCCCATCACCATCGGCACGTCCAAGACGGCCATCCTCGACGACCACAACAACCGCATCACCATGATCGGCGACGCGCACGTGCATCGCCAGCCCGACGCCAAGAACGACCCGATGGACGCCTATAGCCAGAAGTTCGTCATCATGCCCAACGACGACGTGGTCTACACCGACCTGCCCGCGCACGTGGTCAAGGGCCAGTCCACCATGGACGGTGTGGGCATGCGCTACGACAACAAGACCCAGCAGCTGCGGGTTTATTCGGCCAGCAACGTCAACCTGGCTCCCAAAGACACCAACAAAACCACCAACCGCTCCGCGGGCGATAATTCGGCCGGCGATCCGGCGGCCGGCGATCCGGCGGCTGGCGACGCGGCTTCCAACCACTCAGCGAACAAGAACAAATGACCCATCCGACCGCATATCTTCTTGCCCTGCTGCTGGCCGGCGCCGTCGCCACGGGCGCGCAGGCGCAGACCCAGGCCTCGGCGCAAAAGTCGGCCGAGACTTCGAGCCAGGGCAAGGCCGCCCCCGCCGAGCAGCCCAGCACCCAGGTCACGTCCGATTCGCTGCAGTACGACGACAGCAAGCACGAGAGCGTCTTCACCGGCAACGTGGTCGCCACGCGCGGCCAGCTCACCATCTTCGCCGACAAGTTGAACGTCAACGAAGACAAGGACGGCAACCAGTTCGGCATCGCCACCGCCAACAAGGGCAAGGTCGTGACCATCACCGAAGACCGCCCCGAAACCTACGAGCACATCGAAGGCAAGGGCCTGCGCGGGGAATACGACGGCAAGAAGCAGCAGTTCGACCTGATCGGCCACGCGGTGGTGATCCGCTACATTTGCGGCAAGCCCTTCGACACCATCCGCGGCGAACGCGTCCGCTACTATCAGAAGACCGACATCTACGAAGCCCAGGGCGGACCGGGTTCCGCCGGGCCCGACGGCCGCGTGCGCTCGCTGGCCGAGCCTCGCTCCAAGACCCAGGCCGCCATGGACGCCTGCGCCGCGCAGCACGGCAAGCCTGTCGTGAAGAAGCCCGCCGCGCAAGCCGCCAAGAAGTAATCGACGGATACCGCCACACACATGACCGCCATTCCTCCGCCCGCCGCGGCGATCCAGCCGCAAGGCACGCTGCGCGCCGTCGGCCTGCGCAAGACCTACAACGGCCGCGCCGTGGTGCAGGACGTCTCGCTGTCCGTCGCCGGCGGCGAGGTCGTGGGCCTGCTGGGCCCCAACGGCGCGGGCAAGACCACCAGCTTCTACATGATCGTGGGCCTGGTGCCGGCCGACTCCGGCCGCATCGAGATCGACGACATGTCCATCACCGGCATGCCCATCCACAAGCGCGCGCGCGTGGGCCTGTCGTACCTGCCCCAGGAAGCCTCGGTGTTCCGCCGCCTGACGGTCGAGCAGAACATCCGCGCCGTGCTGGAACTGCAGCTCGAGTCCGACGGCACCGCGCTGTCGCGCGCGAAGATCGACGAGAACCTGGAGTCCCTGCTCGACGAGCTGCAGATCGATCACATCCGCGGCAACACGGCGATCTCGCTGTCGGGCGGCGAGCGCCGCCGCGTGGAAATCGCCCGCGCCCTGGCGACCCGGCCGCGCTTCATCCTGCTGGACGAACCCTTCGCCGGCGTGGACCCCATCGCGGTGATCGAGATCCAGCGCATCGTGCGCTTTCTCAAGGGCCGCGGCATCGGCGTGCTCATCACCGACCACAATGTGCGCGAGACGCTGGGCATCTGCGACCGCGCCTACATCATCAGCGAAGGCAAGGTGCTCACCAACGGGCACCCCGACGAAATCGTCAGCGACCCGGCCGTGCGCCGCGTCTACCTGGGCGAGCACTTCAGGATGTAAAGAATCCGTCTTCGACTCGCCGGTCGGGCAGGTCGAAGACGGATCCGCGATCACTCGGGCTGGATGCCGGCCTTGGCGATGATCTCCTTCCACTTCTGCGACTCGGACTTCTGGAAAGCCGCCAATTCGGCCGGCGTGGAAGTGCTCGCGTCGGTGCCCGTGGTTGCATAGAACTGCTTGACCGCGTCGCTTTGCATCGCGTTCACCAGCATTTCGTGCAGCGTATCTATCACGGCCTGAGGCGTGCGGGCCGGCGCGTAGGCGGCGAACCAGTAGCCCATTTCATAGCCGGGCACACCCGCCTCGGCGATGGTGGGCACGCCCGGCGCCAGCGACAGCTCCTTGGGGCCCGTCACACCCAGGGCCAGCAGCTTGCCCGACTTGGCTTGCGGCAAGCCGGTGGCGGTGTCCGTGACCATCATGTCGATCTGGCCGCCCAGCAGGTCTGTGATGGCCAGGGGATTGCTCTTGTAGGGCACGTTCAGGATCTTGATGCCGGCCATCTGCTGCAGCAATTCCCCGGCGACACGGCTGCTGGAGCTGCCGCTGCCGAACGTCAGCTTGCCGGGGCTCTTGCGCGCCATCGCCACGAAATCCTTCACGCTGTGAGCGCCCAGCTTGGGATTGACCACCATGACCAGCCAGCCCTTGCCCAGCAGGGTGATGGGCGAGAAGTCCTTCACCGGATCGAAGGGAATATGCTTGTACAGATACTGGTCCGCGGCATGCGTCGTGTTGGTGGTGATGAGGACGCGATAGCCGTCCGGCGCGGCATGCGCCACTGCCTGCGCGCCGATCATGGCCTCGCCGCCCGGCTTGTCTTCGACGATGACGGCTTTGCCGGTTTGCTGCGTGATGCCCTTGGCCAGGGCGCGGCCGAGCTGGTCGGTGGCGCTGCCGGCGGCGAACGGCACCACGAAGGTGATGGGCCGGCTGGGATAGTCCGCAGCCTGGGCGGCGGCCGGCAGGGCCGCTGCCACGGAAAGCACGGCGAGGGCGCGCAATACGGTCGATTTCACAGATTGGTCTCCTTTAGTCTTGCGTCGTTATCGATGATGAGAAATGGGATTGGCTTGATGTGCCCACCTAGGCCGGCACATCGGGCAGGCGCGCCGCCAGCTCGGCCGGCGCCTCCACCTGCAGCGCCAGTAGATGAAAGGACAGGCCCTTGCCGTGCGCATCCAGGTTGAGCGCGCTGTTCACGCCGCCGTCGAGCACGCCTTCCAGCACGAAGTTCATGGCTTGCAGGCCCGGCAGCACATAGCGCGTCACCCGAGTGGGCTTGCGATAGCCGAACCACTGCGCTACGCGCACCTCGGTCGCTTCGGACAGCAGCACCGCGTAGCACTCGGCGTCCCACGCGATGAGGCTGATATTGGAGATGTCGCCCTTGTCGCCGGTGCGGCTGTGCGCCAGGCGATAGAGCGGTACGTTCACGGTGGTCATCGGCGCGCCTCCTGCAGGGTCCAGCCCGCCGCCGCGATCTCGCGCGGCACGGTGCACGACAGCGTGGCCAGGCGCGGACGCAGCGAGGTGCGCACGCCCCCGCCGCCCGCGGGACCGCAGCAATACAGGGCGGTGACTTCGCGCAGCACGCGCTCGGCCGTCGCCCGGTCGTCGTGCCGAGCCGCGACGCGCAGCCGCACGTCCTGCCGATGCCGGTCCGGCACGCCGCCCAGCATGGCGCCGCCGTCATCGGCCAGAATGCTCATCGCGCCGATGAGATCGATGCGCAGCTTCATCGCAGAGCCGATGCGGCGCGCCACGATCTCGCCGGCCAGGCGCGCCCGCGCCTCGGCCTGCACCCCGGCATAGGAAATCTCGGCCTCGGCCAGCCAGCCGCCGCGATAGCACACGTTCACCTTCAATTCATCGGGCCGCGCATGGCCCGTGATGCCGTGCACGGCGACGCGGTCGCCGCCCAATTCCGTCACGCCGGCCTGGCTCAGATCGGCCACCACGTCGGGCGTGAGATAGCGCGCGGGATCATGGACTTCGTAAAGCAGCTGCTCCTTGACGGTGCGGGCATCCACCCGGCCGCCGGTATTCCCGGCCTTGCCGATCACGCAGGCGCCGTCGGCGTCGATCTCGGCGATGGGAAAACCCGTCTCGTGCAGGCCGGGCACGTCTTTCAAGCCGGGCACGGCGAAATAGCCGCCGCTGACCTGAGTGCCGCATTCGAGCAGATGCCCGGCCATGGTGGCGCGCCCCAGCCGCGGCCAGTCGTCGGCGCGCCAGCCGTAGTGCGCCAGCACGGGCCCCACCGTGAGCGACGGGTCGGCCACGCGCCCGGCCACCACGACCTGCGCGCCGGCGCGCAAGGCCTGGGCGATTTCTTCCGCGCCCAGGTAGGCGTTGGCGCTGACGACGTCGAGCCGGTCGAACTCGGGCCCCAGGCGTTGGCGCAGCAGCGCGCGCTGTTCGGGGCTGTCCAGCGCATCGCCGTGGATCACCGCGATGCGCGGCGCGGGCAGGCCCTGCTCGGCCGCGATCGCCGCGATGCGCCGCGCCGCGGCCGGCGGATTGGCCGCGCCGAAATTGCTGACGATGTCGATGCCGTGGCGCAGGCAGTCGCCCAGCACCGGCCCGACCAGGTCGTCCAGCAAGGGCTCGTAGCCGGCTTCGGGATCCTGGTTGCGCGCCAATTGGGCCAGCGCCAGGGTGCGCTCGGCCAGGGTTTCGAAAATCAGCGTGCCGCCGCCGCGGGCGGCCAGGGTGCGCACCACGGGCGGCGCGCCGTCGGTGCGGTCGCCCGAAAAACCGGTCGCGCAGCCGACCAGGCAAGGGGAATGCAAAGTAGTCATGTCTCGTCCGAAAACAATCTCGTCGTTGTCATGCAGGCTCTTGTCATGCAGCCACTATAGGAATCCATGCTTGATACGTAAAATAGAAAGATAAGATCGATTAATCCAGAGTTTCTATGAATCTCTCGACCCGCCATTTGCGCGCTTTCGTCGCCCTGGCGCAGGAGCGCCATTTCACGCGCGCGGCGCAGCGCTGCCACCTGACGCAGCCGGCCTTCAGCGCGCTGATCCGCTCGCTGGAAGAAACCGCGGGCGCGCGCCTGTTCGACCGCAACACCCGGCGCGTCGAGCTGACGGTCGAGGGGCGGGTATTCGAGGCCTCGGCCCAGCGCCTCCTGGGCGAACTCGAACTCGCGCTGGAAGACGTGCGGGACCATGCCCAGCGCCGGCGCGGACGCGTCGCCGTCGCCGCGCTGCCTTCGCTGGCGGCGGGCTGGCTGCCGGACCTGCTCGCGCGCTTTCATGCCGACTACCCCGGCATCGTGCTGCAATTGCGCGATGCGCTGCTCGATCCCTGCCTGGACATGGTGCAGCGCGGAGAGGTCGACTTCGCCGTGGCCGCGCGCCGCGACGACATGACGGGACTCGAAAGCGTCTTCCTGCACGCCGACCGCTACTACCTGGTGTGCCGCAAGGACCACCCGCTGGCCCGGCGTGAAAAAGTACGCGTGCGCGACCTGGCCCGGGAACCCGTGATCCATCTGGCCCGCGGCAGCAGCGTGCGCAAACAGCTCGACGATGCCATCGGCGCCGAAGCGCTGACGCCGCTGCTGGAGGTCGAACACCTGGCCACGGCGGCGGGGCTGATCTCGGCCGGGCTGGGCATCAGCATCGTGCCGGCCATGACGCTGTTTCACTTCCAGCAGGCCGGACTGACGATCAAACCCTTGCAAGACAAGGGCTTGCGCCGCTCCCTGTATTTGGTGCGCCGCAAGGGCCGCGGCCTGTCGATGGCTGCGCAGGCCTTCTACGAACTGCTGTCGGCCTCGCGGCTGGATCTGGGTCCCTAACCCTGCGCGCCGGGCATTTTCACGGAATCCGCCCGCAAGTCATCGCGCCGTCACAATTTCGTGCTCGGCGCGTCTTGTTTTGCGCGCCAGAATCTCTACACTAGGTTCATGGGCGTCGTCGACGCCGCCGGCTTTCAACCCAACGTTCAAACCCGCGTCACCCCACCACAAGGAGCCCTTCTTACGACGAATCCGCGCATTCCACGCGCACCTTTTTTTCTCTTTTGTAGGAGAGCAAGTATGAACCTGAGCATTTGCGGTCGCCATCTCGACGTTACCCCCGCCATTCGGGAATATGTGATGAACAAGCTGTCTCGAGTGCTGCGACATTTCGATCACGTCATCGATACCCAGGTCATGCTCTCGGTAGAGCCATTGCGGCAAAAAGCCGAAATCACCATGCATCTGCGTGGCAAAGACATCCACTGCGAAGCCTGCGACGAGAATCTCTACGCCGCCATCGACCTGCTCGTCGACAAGCTCGACCGCCAGGTCATCAAGCACAAGGACAAGATGCAAAACCACGCCGCCGAATCGGCCAAGCGTCAGGTCGCTGCCGCCATCACCGCCACTACCGCTTAAAGCGGGCGCGTCCGGCAGCAAGTCAAAAGCCATTCTCGCGAATGGCTTTTTTCATTCCACGACGACCCGCATGCGTGGATGCGCACGCGGCGTCACGCGCACCAGCGCCGCGCCACACCGCGCCAGGGCAACCCGGCGTCGCCGTCGGAGCCGATCTCCGCGCGCAACGCCCATATTCCGCCCCCATTTTGATTTATTGCACTGCGGCATCGTGTCCCTATAATGGCCGCGATGAACCACCTGTCGCGCATTCTTCCTCCCGGCAACGTGGTGCTTGACCTGCCCGCCACCAGCAAGAAGCGCGCGTTCGAGCACGCCGGCCTGCTATTCGAAAACCACCACGGCCTGGCCCGCACCACGGTGTACGGCAGCTTCTTCGCGCGCGAGCGCCTGGGTTCCACGGGGCTGGGCGAAGGCGTGGCCGTGCCGCACGGCCGCATCAAGGGCCTGCACCAACCCCTGTGCGCTTTCTTCAGGCTGGCCAGGCCCATTCCCTTCGACGCGCCCGACGGCCTGCCCGTGTCGATGCTGCTATGCCTGCTGGTCCCGGAGAGCGCCGCCCAGCAGCACTTGGACATTCTGGCCGAACTGGCGCATTTGATGTCCAATCAAGAATTACGCGCGGCGCTGGCCACCGAGACCGATCCGGTCAAGGTGCACCGCACGCTCACCACGGGACAACTTTAAGGCCTGTTCAACCGTCATGCTTACAGTGCAGGAACTGGTCGACGACAACGCCGACTCCATACCGTTTCGCTGGATCGCCGGCCAGAAATCCGCCGATCGCGCCATCACCAACGACGGCATGGCCGCCGCCGACCTGGTGGGTCACCTCAACCTGATCCACCCCTCGCGCATCCAGGTCTTCGGCCCGGAGGAGCTGGCCTACTACACCCGCTTCGATCTGCGCCGCCGCATGCATCACATGGACGAGCTGCTGATCGGCGGCGTGCCGGCCATTCTGCTGGCCGACGACCTGATACCGCCGGAAGACCTGATCGAGCAATGCGCGCAGCACCAGATTCCGCTGCTGGCGACCTCGGTGGCCGCGGCCCAGCTCATCGACCTGCTGCGCATCTACCTGGGCAAGAAGCTCGCCCCCACCACCACGGTGCACGGCGTGTTCATGGACGTGCTGGGGCTGGGCGTGCTGATCACCGGCGAATCGGGCCTGGGCAAGAGCGAGCTGGCGCTCGAGCTCATCACCCGCGGCCACGGCCTGGTGGCCGACGACGCCGTGGAGTTCTCGCGCACCGCGCCCAACATGATCGAAGGCCATTGCCCGCTCCTGCTGCAGAATCTGCTCGAAGTGCGCGGCCTGGGCCTGCTGGACATCCGCACCATCTTCGGCGAGACCTCGGTGCGCCGCAAGATGCGCTTGAAGCTCATCGTGCACCTGATGCGCAACCCGCAGGAAAAATTCGAGCGCCTGCCCATGAGCGATCTCACGCAGGACATGCTGGGCCTGCCGGTGCGCAAGGTCATGCTGCAAGTGGCGGCCGGCCGCAACCTGGCCGTGCTGGTCGAAGCCGCCGTGCGCAACACCATCCTCAAGCTGCGCGGCATCGACACGCTGGACGAGTTTCTGCAGCGACAGAACCTGGCCATCCAGCAGAACAGTCCGGCGCAGACGTATTGACGCCCCACCGAGCCCAGCAGCCATGTTTAGCGTCGTACTGATCACAGGCATCTCGGGTTCCGGCAAATCCGTCGCCTTGCGCATGCTCGAAGATGCCGGCTACACCTGCATCGACAATCTGCCTCTGCGCTTCTTGAGCGAGTTCATCGAAACCACGCGTCGCGACGACGCCATCGAGCGCGTGGCCGTGGCCATCGACGCGCGCACGCCGGGCGAGCTGGCCGACCTGCCGGGCATCATGAGCTCGCTACAGGCCGAGGGCACCCGCCTGCGCGTGGTGTTCCTGGACTCCGACACCAACACGCTGGTGCAGCGCTATTCCGAGTCGCGCCGCCGCCATCCGCTCACCGACCGCGCCGAGCTCAACGGCGGCCAGCCCTCGCTCACCGACTGCATCGCGCTGGAACGCGAAATGCTGGCCCCGCTGCGCGACCGGGCCCACGTCATCGACACGACGGACGCCACGCCCGGGCAGCTGCGCACCTGGGTGCGCGATCTGGTCGAGGCGGACATCGCGCCGCTGGTGCTGACGTTCGAATCCTTCGCCTACAAGCTGGGCGTACCCAACAGCGCCGACCTGGTGTTCGACATGCGCTGCCTGCCCAATCCCTATTACGACCCCGCGCTGCGCCCGCTGACCGGCCGCGACGCGCCGGTCGCACAATGGCTGGCCAGCCATCCCGCCGTGAGCGAGATGATCGACGACGTGGCCCGCTTCATCACCCGCTGGATGCCTCAATACCAGCACGACACGCGCAGCTACCTGACCGTGGCCATCGGCTGCACGGGCGGCCAGCACCGCTCGGTCTACGTTGTCGAGCAACTGGCCAGGCGCTTCGCCAACCATCACCCGTTGCTGGTGCGCCACCGCATGCAGCATGGCAAGGGAGCCGGACACACATGAACATTGCGCGCCGCCTGCC
>Ga0055529_1001117_pt1 | contig 11749 bp, 7 predicted proteins | sample AraplaCol_mCL_r2_FD_55007 | JGI IMG/M metagenome (GOLD analysis project Ga0055529, IMG submission 55007) | Arabidopsis root microbial communities from North Carolina, USA - plate scrape CL_Col_mCL_r2 | ecosystem: Host-associated > Plants > Roots > Endosphere | place: USA: North Carolina...
CGATTCCCTTGCCGGCGCAGGTGGCGCCTACGGTCAACTTGCAACCGTCCGCGACGCCGCTGGCAGCGCCGAGTGTGCCGAGCATTTCGCAGCAGGTGGTTGGCCCTATCGTACGTCCACAAGAACAGCCGCAACTTGCACCCGTGCCGGTGACGCCGGTCGCTGCGCCGGCGCCGAGCGTTACGCCTTCCGCACCGGCGCTGAATATCGAAGCGCCCAAGCTGGCGGTGCCGGAGGTGTCGCTGCGTCCGCAGTTGAGCGCATCGCCTTCGCCGACGCCTACGGCACCGCAAACTGAAGCGAAGCCATCGACATCGCCCAGCAGCGAGAAAGAAACAGCATCGACGTCGCCACCCAACCCGTCGCCGTCCAGTGCTGCTGCAAATCAGGGTAGTGAGAGCGCAAGCACCGCGCCCAATGCCACGCCGCAAGGCAGCGAAACCGGTAACCCGGGTCAGCCCAATGGCGTGATCCAGTCGCAAGCGCAAAACAACGGCACGCAAGGTACGCAGCCATCTCCCTCGATCGGCACAGGCAACAACACCGCGGGCGAGCAGGGTGGCGGAACACCAGCCGCGCCCACCGGCACCTACATCCAGCTCAAGCCGCGCGGCGATACGGAAATCATGTCGCACAACACGAATCTGCCGCGCTACCAGGCGACGCGCTTCAACAAGTACTGGACACCGGAAGGCGAGAGTTCCGTCGACACGGCGTTGCGTCATGCGGTGGAGAAAACCACGGTCAAGCACACCTTCAATTTGCCTCAGGGTGTGCGCATCGAATGTGCGGTGATGCCGTTGCTGCCGTCAGCGCTCTTCGGTTGCCACAATCCGGATCCGCCGGCACAGCCGTTGGACAAGAAGATCTACGATCGCTTGAATTTGCCTTCGCAGAACGCGTCGATTCCCAAGAGCGAAGCGGGCGCGGCGGCAAGCACGCCAGCGCCTGCTGCGCCGGTGGTGCTGGATAACAGCGCCGAATGCGCGGCAGCGCGCGTCAGTGGTGGTCCGATGCCGCCGAATTGTCCGCCGTCACCGTCGTTGCCGGCGACGACGCCTTTGCCGCAGCCGATAAAGCCAGTGGGNACACCTAAGCCAACTACTTCGGGCTCTTGGGTGCCGGCCAGCGATCAATTCCATTAGCCGCCTCNTTGCCGTCATTCCCGCTTTCGCGGGAATGACGATCATGTAAGAGGTACGTTNCGGCNAGCCGCTTACAACAACCGCAGCAANTCCTTCATCAACGGCAACCTGCGCACACGCACGGCGCTTACGCGAAACACGGCATTGGCGAGTGCCGGTGCCGCCGTCGGCATGGCAAGGAAACTCGCACCAGCCGGATCGCCTTCGCCCGGCACCGTGATCACTTCTACCGCGCGTGGCAATTGCGCCATGCTGGCGAGCTGATAATCCTTCCAGGTGCTTTGCTGCACTTTGCCGTCTTTCGTGGTGATGGCGAGATTCAACACCGTGGAAAGCGCATCCAGCGTGGCGCCTGCAACCTGGCCTTCCAAGCCTGTCGGGTTGATCACGCGNCCCACGTCGACCGCGCACACGACGCGCTCGATAGTGAGCTTCTCNCCTTGCATCGACACCTCGATGGCATGCGCGACATACGCGCCGCCGGTGTGCCAACAGGCGATGCCAAGNCCGTTCACCGAATGCAGCCAGTCTTTCCAGCTGATGCGATCGGCAACGAGCTTCAACACGTTGGCGAGGCGCGCGGTATCGATCGCACCGCCGCCTTGCAAAGGGATCAGCCGCGGCTCGCCGATCAGGCGCAGTTGCGTGACCAGCGGATCTTCTTTGAGCGAATGCGCGATCTCGTCGATGAAGCTGCCGACGGCAAACGCGTTCGTGACATCCGGCATGCCGCGATGTGGACCGCGCGGCAGCGAGGAAGTGAGGCCGAACCAATCNCTGCGGTAATTCGGTACGAGGCCGGCNGGCAGTTGGTTCGCGCTGACTTCGGACGTCCAAAGATGATCGCTCGGCACGCCGCGACCGGTCAGCGCCGATGCGCTGGCCACGCGCTGGTTCCACGCAATGACNTTGCGCTTGGCGTCGATAATGGCATTGAGCTTGTGCACGCTGCCGGAGCGATAGTAGTCGTGCGTGAGATCTTCATCGCGCGGCCAGAACAGTTGCAGCGGCTTGTCGACTTCCTTGGCCAGCAATACCGCTTCGGCGACATAGTCATGATCGAGGCGGCGGCCAAAACCGCCGCCGATACGCGGTACGCGGATATCGATTTGATCCGGCGCGAANCCCGTGAGTCGCTGTACCACCGTCCACGCCTGTTGCGGGGACTGGGTGGGTACGTAAAGCGTGGCGCTGGTCTTGTCCAGGCGCACCAGGCAGTTCATCGGCTCGCTGGCAGCATGGGCCAGCCATGGTTGGTAGTAGNTGGCCTCGACGCGGCGCGCGGCTTTGCGCTTGGCTTTGTCGATGTCGCCTTCATCGCGTATGCGCGTGGTGGGCGCTGCATCGCTGTCGAGCAATGCGCTGGCTTGTTGTTCCAGCGCGGCGGTGCTTTCGCTGCCGCTCGTGCCGGGTTTCCAGGTGAGCTTCAATGCGCGCCGGCCTTGCAAGGCGATCCAGGTNTTTTCAGCGATCACGGCGACNGCCGGCGCGATGACCGTCTGGCCTGGCGGCAGTTTCGGATCGGGTTTGAGCTCGATCACTTTCACCACACCCTTGATAGCAAGCGCTGCGCTGCTGTCGAGGCCGGTAAGTTGGCCGTCCGTCCAGGGGCAGTGCGCCAGCACGGCGACCAGTGTTTCGCCGAAATGCTGGTCGAGCGCGTAGGGCGTTTGTCCGGTAACGATGGCGCGTGCATCGACGTCGCCGGCAGGCTTGCCGATCAGCGCGTAGCGGTCCGGTGTTTTCAACGAGATCGGGCCGGGCGGCAGCGCAACCTTCGCCGCGGCTGCAGCAAGCTCGCCNTAAGTGGCGCGACGGCCGTCTGGCGCGATCACGGCGCCTTGCTCGGTACGCAATTGTTCGGCGGGAACGCCGAGCTGCGGTACAGCGGCTCGGATGAGCAGCCATCGTGCCAACGCGCCTGCCGAGCGCAGGTCGTGCCATGCGCGCGGCATCGAATTGCCGGTGCCTCCGACTTGTTGGCCATAGAGCCAGCGCGGTTTGCCGTTGTCGTCGGCCACGCCCAGGCCGAGCGGCAACACGCGTACGCGTTGCCAGTCCGCATCCATTTCGTCGGCGATGATGCGCGCGAGTGACGTGGCGACGCCGGTGCCCGTTTCCGGATCACGCGTACCGATCAACACTGTGTCATCGGCATCGATGCGCACATAGGCGCCGATGTCGTAGAGAGCATCGCCCAACATGTCCGGAGGCGTCTGCGCCGTAGCGGCGCGGACAGTGCGGATGCCGACTATCAACGTACCTGCTGTACCAGCGAGCACCTGCAGAAAGCGGCGGCGCGACAGCTTCACCTGGCCGCTCATGCCTTTGCTCCTTGCTTCATCCCCGCGGCCGCGCGCTTGATGGCTTTGCGTACGCGCGTCTGGCAGCCGCAACGGCAGAGGTTGGGCAGCGCGTCGATGTCGTTGTCGGATGGGTCTTTGTTGCGATTCAACAGATCCATCGAGGCCATCAGCCAACCAGGCGTGCAGTAGCCGCAGCCAATGGCGTCTTCGTCGATAAAGGCTTGTTGCAGCGGGTGCAGTCCGCCTTTCTTGTCGGCCAGGCCTTCCACCGTGGTGATTTGCTTGCCGATGAGCTTGCTCATCGTGACACCGATGGCGGAGGTGGCCTTGCCGTTCACCAGCACCAGATCCGCGCCACCTTCGCCATGCTCGCCGCCATACTTGGTGCCGTTAAGCCGCAGCACGTCGCGCAGGTACCACAGCAAGGGCATGTCCGGATCGCCGGTATGGCGGAATGCCTCGCCGTTGATCTGCAGGTCGATGCCGGAGCGGATCGGGGTGGGCGTGATATCCGCAGCCTTACTGGGCAGCGCGGCGGGGTCTTGCACCATCTGGGGATGTCTCCTGAAAGTGGGATGCTCTGATCAATTCTGCGTAGGCGGCATGAAGCTCAGAAAGCCCGCAGGGTGTGTTGCGCGATGCAGGGAAGACTGGCCGTCTTTTCAAGTCGCGCGGCACAGCTTGCGGGCTTTCTGGGCTTCACCCTTCGGGCTGGCTCTGTCTGTCCGCATGCCTTCGGTCCATCGTCTCGACAGAAGGGCCACAGTCTGCCTTCGCCGATGCCCCTGTGGCCTACGAACAGACAGAACCGGTGACGCCTGCGCAGAATTGATCAGAGCATCCCTCATTCACCCATTTTGGCATTGCCGCAGGAATTTAGGTGCGAACCGGCCTGAACAAATGTTTCCAGACGAAATAGACGGGGATGCCGGCTGCCATGATCAATACGCCCATACCCGTATTCACCAGGCTTGCACGCAGGCTTTGCACCACCACCAGGCCGATGGTCCCAATGAAGATCAGCGGCAGGAGCGGATAAGCCGGCACACGGAACGACACCTCGCCGTGTTGCCGGTGGCGATACCAGAACAATGTGGCGACGCCCACCGCGCAGGCCGCCCAGTCGCCGAACGTGGCGTAATCCAGCAATTGCCCGTAGCTGCCCGACAGCACCAGCACGATCGACCAACCCACCAACAGGATCAGCGCCAGGTTCGGCGTGTGATGACGCGGATGCAGCCGCCCTACGCTTGCGAAGAACAAGCCATCCGATCCCATCACCTGCAGCACGCGTGCGCCGGCTACCAGCGTAATGTTGCAGAAGCCGAAGGTGGAGATGGCAATGCCGATGGCAATGACTTTGGCGCCGGCCGTGCCAAACACTTTGTTCATGACATCCGCCGCCGGCGTGCTGCTGTGTGCCAAGCCGTCATGGCCGAGCACCGCCAAGTAGGCAATGTTGACCAGCGCATACGCAATGATCACACCCAGCATGCCTACGAATAGCGCGCGTGGCAGGGTGCGCTGCGGTTCGCTTACCTCGCCCGCCAGATTGTTCAGATAAGTGAAACCGGAATAGGCGAACAGCACCGGCAGCGAAGCGCTCATGAAGCCGACATTTGCGCGCGCGGGATCGGCCGCCAGCCACGGCGTGCCACTGCCGGCACCGGCCAGAAACAACCCGCACACCACCAGCACTGCTACCGCGAGCAGCTTCAGCAGCGTAAACAGATTCTGCATCTGNACGCCGAACTTCAGCCCGAACAGATTGATCACCGCCACCATGGCCAGCGCGCTCACCGCCATGGGTGTCGCCATACCGGCGGGCAGGCCGAATACCGAGGCTGCGTAGCTCGCGAAGATCGTCGCGACCGCCGCGCTCGATCCGGAATAGATCACCAGCAGCATGGTCCAGCCGAACAGAAAACCGGCAAGCGGACCGAAGGCTTCGCGCAGATACACATAACTGCCGCCCGCATGCGGACGGCGCGCGCCAAGTTCGGCGTAGCAGAGCGCACCGATCAACGTCAGCACNCCAGCGCCTACCCACATCAGCAGCAGCGCCAGCCCCGATTCCGTGCGCTGCGCGGCAATGCCGGGATTCAAGAAAATGCCGCCGCCGATGATCCCGCCGATCACGACCAACGCCGCATCCCGCAGGCGGAGGCTGCGCTGATAGCCGGTGTCCGGTGACGTCATGGGAATGCCCCTGGAGTGGAAAGGCAGAGCATGGCAATCGCGACCTGATCCGGCAAGTCCGCCTTCAACCCAGATCGATCTCACCCCGGATCANCGGCACGCATTGACCGCCGATGGTGATGACTCCAGTTACCGCATCTCGCGCGACATCGACGTAGCCATCGCACCCCANTTCACGCCCCTGGCTGGATCGATAGTGCAAGCCATAACTGAGATCACCGCGCTTGGCGAGGAATGCCATGATCGCAGCATTGGCGCTGCCGGTGACCGGATCTTCCGGCATGCCATCTCCCGGGCAGAAGGCGCGTACTGCCATCTGTGCCGGCCCGAAATGCTCGCGGCCGAATACGCTGACGCCCATCATGCCGTGGTGCTCGCGTAACCGTTCGATGGCATGCATGTCCGGTTTCAGTGCGCGCACGTGCGATGCGTCGCGCAGATCGCATATCCACCAGGGTGGGCCGTTATCCGCCAGGCATATTTGCGTATCGTCCAGTGTGATGCCGATTGCCTTGGCGATGGCGTGATGTACCTCAGCGCTGACGCCTTCCAATCGAGTGGGCGGCGTTTGCACGTGGATGATGCGTTCTGCGCCGGTATGTTCGACGGTTACCGGCAACCGTCCAGCGGCGCATTGCTGGATCAGTTTCGTTTTGCCGCTGTCGACGAGCCCTGCTTCGATGGCGGCATAAGCGCTGCCGACACTGGGATGCCCGGCAAACGGCAACTCCCGATTCGGCGTGAAAATACGCACACGGTAATCCGCTTCCGGTGTTGTGGGCGGTAGCAGAAAGGTGGTTTCAGAGAGATTCGTCCAGCGCGCGAAGGCACGCATGGTGGCGTCGTCCAGGCCGTCACCATCGATGACAACCGCGAGTGGATTGCCTTTCGTCGGTTGGCGGGAAAACACGTCGAGCTGCATGAAGCGGCGCTTGGAGGACATGGCATGCGGCGTTGCGAAATGGTCCGCCATCATAGCCATCCGCATTGCACGCTTTGTGTTCCCGGCAACAAGCCGGGCTCTCCCCCGACCGGGGGAGAGCATGAACTTACTATTTAAAATCCAGCGCGGAAGAACACATCCAGATTCGTTACATCCAATGCGCCGATGCCTGCGCCCTGGTTGTAATGCGGTGCGCCGTTGTAGAACCAGTTGTCGCCGGCGCGGATGGCCTTGAACGGTGTGAACCAGCCGTAGCCGAAGATGTTCTGCAGCGCATACACCTGTGGATTCCACAAGCCGATGCGATGACCCGCACTCTGCCGCAGCAATGCAGTGATGCCGTTGAGCTGAGGGGCCACGAAGCTGGTGCCGCCTTCGCCGCTGAGCACGCCGCCGTCATTCGTCGACACGAAAACGTAACCTGTTTCCGGATCGGCATTCAACGAGATATCCGGCACATTGCGGCCCGCAAAGCGGCTGGGCAGCTTGAGCAGCGTGGTCGGACCGGCGCTNGGATCGTTGAAGACCAGCGACTGATTCGGCTCNCTGCGGCGGATGCCGTAGGTGAAGGCTTGATAGAACGGCGTGTGCCAGTACACGCTCACGCCGCCGCCACCGCCGACCGAAAACAGATTGATCGGACGGACATATTGATTGAAGTAGGTCTGTATGTAATCCCAACCCCATACGCTCTCCTGCGTGATGGATTGGGTCGGGCCGGTGCCAAACGCAAAGCTAAAGGGCGTAGTGGTCCCACCCGCTGCAGTGATGAAGGGGTCGGAGGCGGGCGAGTCCACCGTGAGTGGCGCGGTGTATTGGCCTACGCCCGTGCCTGCGCCCAGATCGCGTGCTGTGTCATACGCGCCGGAGTCGCCCGATGCGGCGAACAACGATTGTCCCTGGATGGCGGCCTCCAGGAAGATTTTATGGAACGCGCGCAGATCGCCCACGTCGGTGGTGTCGGTATTGCTGGCACCGGTAACGTTCAATGCAGCGAAATTGAAGATTTCCGGCAACCCCCAACTAGTGGAGATACTGTCGGCTGTGTTGTCCGATACGGCTTGTGCAAAAGCATCGACATAACCGGCGGTGGTATTGGGCGCGTCATATACGAGCACATCGGCGAACGGTGCGACGCCACCCGATTGCTCGACGTCAATGGAGGTTTCGCCGCTGCCGCCGTCAATCGCAGCACCACCGTCCACGTGCACCTGCGTAATGCGGTTGGGTTTGGTGGCAAGGCCGATGCCCGACCAATACGCGGTCGCATCGCTGGGATAGAAGTTAGACAACGTCACGATGCCGACGGTCGAGCCCTTGCCGACAATGCCGCGCTGATAGAGCGGATTGATGTTGTAGAAATTGGCNACGTCACCCACCGTGTATTGGCCGGGCACACCGGAAGCCGTGGGATTGCCATTGGAGCCACTCTTGGCCGCAAGCGCATTTGTCTTCGCATTCGCGCTGAGTGCGGTGAACGCAGGCGTCGAGACGTGATGCGGACGATACGCTTTTTCGCTGCTCAAGCCCGTTGCTACATCCACCACATCAGCGATGCCTGAAGGCAGTTGCGGTGCGGTCGCGGGCTTGTGGAAGCTGCGGCCGTTTTCGCGCGATACGTAGGTGTGGATGGACGTCTGAAACAAATTGCCGAACTGGCCCAATGTGCCACTGGTGCGAATCGCCAGATGGCTCGGCAGCACTTCGCTGCTCAGTCCTTGGCTGCGCAGGTACGACTGCACGCGTGCAATCTCGGCATCAGTGGCGCCATATTGCTGCGCGAATTGGCTGGTACTGAGGAACTGTTGGTAGTGCGCACTGCCGGGCGTCACGGTTTCGCGAATGTAGTTTTCCAACGCGGCTTCATTGTGCAGCTTCAGAAACAGCGTGACGTGNACGGTTTGGTTGCTTGGCGCGACACCTGCGTCCACGGCAGGTTTGATGTTTGCGGCCCAGGTTGCGGCGCTGACGCCGGCGAGCAGCAGACCCACAGATAACGAAAGCGACTTGCGATGCAGCTTTGCAAACATGTTGCTCTCCCGAATAGGCGCAACGACAAACATGCCTCCGCACGACTGTCGTGGCGCATGTGGCTGAAAAATTCCTCTTCCCAGCGACGTCGTCCGTCTCCCCTGACGACCGGCATCGAGCCGCTGCACGGGAGCCTATAGTGCTAAAGCAAAAGCTGGAAGTGCCTGAGTTGCATGTAGGTGATTGCAGATGTCATGAGGCATCGAATTCTTAGGTTCTTTGCTCGATCTAACGAAACATCTGGCTTGCGTGTGTAGTCCGCCATCGCCACNAGATTTGTACGAATGCCATTGCNTGACGCGCAAGACGGATCGCGCAAGGAAAACCCTACCCATGCAGAAGAAATCCCTTTAGGCAGTTGCGAAGCCATTCGTTACGCTTTGCGAAATTTTTACGCACGAAACCGCTTCACCACTGCGCGGTTCGACTCGGCGACATCTCTTTCAATCGATCAGGAGTTCACGCATGCGCAAGTTCGCATTCATCGCTGTTGCTTTGGCGCTTGGCACGGCTTCGTCCGCTGCTCTCGCTGACGATGGCCATTTCTTTGTCAATGCCAACGCGGGTGCTTCGCACTACGGCGTCAGCAATCCGTACTCGGGCATGGATAACAGCTTCAGCAAGACGGGCAAGGCGGGCGCGCTGCGCGTAGGTTATCGCTGGAACAGTGGGGTGGATTACGGCGTTGAGGCAGGCTACGGATTCCTCGGCAACGCCACCGCGCGCGTCAATGACTACGGCGGCGGCACCGGGCGCGAGCAGGTGCAAACTCGTGGCTGGATGCTCGGCGGCAATCTCAATTACAACATCACCGAGAACTGGTACATCGGCGCGCGCGCCGGCTGGTTCCGAGCGCGTAGCCTTTATGAATTTCGTTACATGAGCGACAACCTCAACGAGTCGGGCCGCGATCGCGTAGTGCGCACGGGTGAATATTTCGGCGTTGGCGGCGGTTACAACCTCAATAAGAACCTCAGCCTCGGCCTTGCCTACGATACCTATCGCGCGCCGCTGTCCGATACGGAGCGCAACCGCATCGGCATGTACTCGCTCCAGGCTGAATATCGTTTCTGATTCAAGGAGTTCTCCACTCCCTGGCGGCCGCCTCGCGCGGCCGCTTTTTTATCTGCAAGGTCGGATTGGGGCACAATAGGGCGGTTGTGTCCCGCCAGTGCAAGGCTTGCGGGGCTTTCCTCCCCCGTCCAAGCCGCCGCCATGACCACCATCAAGCAAGACGATTTGATCCAGTCCGTCGCTGACGCCCTCCAGTACATCAGCTACTACCACCCGGTCGACTACATCACCAACCTGGCCAAAGCTTATGAGCGCGAGGAATCGCCGGCGGCGAAGGATGCGATGGCGCAGATCCTGATCAATTCGCGCATGTCGGCGGAAGGGCATCGCCCGCTGTGCCAGGACACCGGCATCGTCACGGTGTTTCTGAAGGTCGGCATGAACGTGCGCTGGGACGCCACGATGAGCCTCGAAGACATGGTCAACGAGGGCGTGCGCCGCGCTTACAACCATCCGGATAACAAGCTGCGCGCAAGTGTGTTGGCCGATCCTGCCGGCAAGCGCAGCAATACCAAGGACAACACCCCGGCGGTGATCAACGTCTCGATCGNTCCGGGCGACACGGTCGACGTGATCGTGGCCGCGAAGGGTGGCGGTTCCGAAGCGAAGTCCAAGTTCGTCATGCTCAATCCCTCCGACTCCATCGTCGATTGGGTGCTCAAGACGGTGCCGACGATGGGCGCCGGCTGGTGCCCGCCGGGCATGCTGGGCATCGGCATCGGCGGTACTGCCGAGAAGGCCATGCTGCTGGCGAAAGAGGCCTTGATGGAGCCGATCGATATCCAGGATCTGATCGCTCGCGGCCCCAAAAATCGCGCCGAGGAACTGCGCCTGGAGCTGTACGAGAAGGTCAATGCGCTGGGCATCGGCGCGCAAGGCCTGGGCGGCCTCACCACCGTGCTCGACATTAAGGTGAAGGATTACCCCACCCACGCGGCAAATCTGCCGGTGGCGCTGATCCCGAACTGCGCCGCCACCCGCCATGCGCATTTCACCTTGGACGGTTCCGGTCCGGTGATGCTCGATCCGCCTTCGCTGGAAGATTGGCCCAAGCTCACTTATGACTCGTCCAAAGGCCGCCGGGTGAACCTCGATAGGGTCACGCGTGAGGAAGTGGCCAGTTGGAAGCCCGGTGAAGTGCTGCTGCTCAACGGCAAGCTGCTCACCGGCCGCGACGCCGCCCACAAGCGCATGGTCGACATGCTGAACAAGGGCGAGAAGCTGCCGGTGGATTTCAGCGGCCGCTTTATCTACTACGTCGGCCCGGTCGACCCGGTGCGTGACGAAGTGGTCGGCCCCGCCGGCCCCACCACGGCCACCCGCATGGACAAGTTCACCGAGCAGGTGCTGGCACAGACCGGCTTGCTCGGCATGGTCGGCAAGGCCGAGCGCGGCCCCGCCGCCATCGAGGCCATCAAAAAGCACCAGTCGGTGTACCTGATGGCTGTGGGTGGGGCTGCCTATCTGGTTTCCAAAGCCATCAAGGCCAGCCGCGTGCTGGCGTTCGAAGACCTTGGCATGGAGGCGATCTATGAGTTCGAGGTCAAGGACATGCCGGTGACCGTGGCGGTGGATTCGGCCGGTACGTCAGTGCACAAGACGGGGCCGCGGGAATGGCAGGCGAAAATCGGCAAGATCCCTGTACTGGTCGAGTAACGCGATGCGCATGGACCCCTGCTTGCAGAGAGAGAGCGGGGTGAGGTGAGCACTTGCGACCAGTTCCCCCTAGGTTGGGCTGAGCGAATGCGAACACCTACATTGCCAAGCTCGCATTCTCCGCCAGCGTATGTATGGCAATGTTGGGGTTCGGCTACGCCGCAGCCAAACCTACTGGGGCCTATCGCGAGAGCACCCACTCTAGCCGGTTTCCCGGCGAGAACTGAGCAGGTTGCGGCTGGCATTTAGCCGTCCAAACGTTATCCCCATGCCAAATTTTCGGTTGCATTCCGCCTGACGCGTTGCAACACTGGCGGAATTGACTTTTCCCGCAACCCTAGACAGAGAAACCGTGACCTCGAACGCCCCCGCGCCGCTTTCCGCCGGCGCACCCT
>Ga0055529_1001122_pt1 | contig 11694 bp, 16 predicted proteins | sample AraplaCol_mCL_r2_FD_55007 | JGI IMG/M metagenome (GOLD analysis project Ga0055529, IMG submission 55007) | Arabidopsis root microbial communities from North Carolina, USA - plate scrape CL_Col_mCL_r2 | ecosystem: Host-associated > Plants > Roots > Endosphere | place: USA: North Carolina...
CGTACGCTTCACGCCGCCGCGCTTTCTCAAGCCTGGCGACGTCGTGGAGGTGGAAGTGTCCGGCATCGGCACGCTGTCCAATACCGTGGCCGATGAAGCGGCTTCGACTGCCCGAGGAGCACCTCATGCTCGATGACCAGGACCGCGCCCGCGCCGCCGGCCTGATGCTGGAGGCCGAACTCACCGGCGTGCCGACCACGCANCTGGCTCAGCTATTTCCGGAAATGGAGATCGCCGATTCCTATGCCGTGCAGAAGCTCGTCATCGAGCGCAAGATCGCCCGGGGCGCCCGGTTGCGCGGACACAAGATAGGCCTGACTTCCAAGGCCATGCAGAGCACCGTCGGCATAGACGAGCCGGACTATGGGCATCTGCTCGATTCCATGTTTTTTCAGGACGGCCAGACCATTTCCACCGGAAAGCTCATCGTGCCGCGCGTGGAAGTCGAGCTGGCCTTCGTGCTGGGCAAGGCGCTGCGCGGACCGGACGTCACGCTCTTCGACGTGCTGGATGCCACGGATTACGTCGTGCCGGCGTTGGAGATCATCGACGGCCGCAGCAAATATCCGCGCACCATCGTCGACAATATCGCCGACAACGCGGCCTGCGCCGGCATCGTGCTGGGAGGCCGGCCGGTGCGGCCCATGGACATCGACTTGCGCTGGGTCGGCGCCGTCCTGTTCAAGAACGGCGTGATCGAGGAATCCGGCGTATCCGCGGCGGTGCTGGGACATCCGGCGCTGGGCGTCGCCTGGCTGGCCAACAAGCTGGCGCAGCATGACACCGGGCTGGAGGCCGGGCACATCGTCCTGGCGGGCTCGTTCACCCGGACGGTGGCGGTAGGCCCGGGCGACACGCTGCATGCCGACTATGGCAGGCTAGGCTGCATCTCCATCCATTTTTCTTGAGTGAAAGGCCGAGCCAGCCGGCGCGAGGATCACCGCATCTGTCGATCCGGTCATATGCCCGGCCGGCTTATCGCCGGGTCGCATATTGGCCTGGAAAATGCCGCACACGCTCCATCGGGCGAGTAACAATCGCAAGGCACGCCTACCTGTATCGGCCATGCCGTCAATCCTGCGGGGTGTAGTGCAGCTTCTGCATCGGATACCCCTGCGCACTAGCGACAGCCAGAGCCTGATCCAGTTCCGACTTAGGCAGTTGCGGTGTCCGCGACAGGATCCACAACGATTTTCGATCGACCGAGCCGATGACCGTCCAGCGATATTCCGGATCCAGCCCCACCACCACATAATCGGCCGAGAACGGTCGTATGAAGCTCACTTCCATCCTGGCGTTATCGCTGCCCTTCAGTGGCGTGGCGGTGCCATACGCTTGATTGATTCCACCGTCCTGCGTGCGACAGCGGTTCTTGATGGCGACCGTGCCGTCGCTGTTGAGCGTATATTCGGATACGCTATCCGCCACGCATCTAGGCAGGAAAAAACGGGGAAAATTGGCAATTTCGTACCAGATGCCCATGTAGCGGCTCAGGTTGACCTTCTGGGCGGCCTGCACAGGCGCAGCATCGGCTGTAGCAGCGCAAGGCGCGATGCACGCCAGCATAAGCGGCGCGGCGGATACGAAGCGGCGCATGGAGACCTCCTGCAGACACTGGTCGGAAAGCCTTCCGGCATCGGATGCCTTCCGATCATAGGCTCTGAAGATTTCGTGGCGCTTTCAGGGCTGAGGGCATCGCGCGATACTCGGGACCGGCCTGTCCGATGCCGACCTAAAGACAGATTGATATGACTATTCTCGACACAAACCAAATCGAAAGCTGGCATGCCCATGTCTATTTCGATGAGACAAGGCGCGACGCCGCCCGGGCTTTCCGGCAGGAGATCGAGCAACGCTTCGGCGCCTCCGTGCAACTCGGCCGGTTTCATGAGCGCCCGGTCGGGCCTCATCCGCAATGGTCGTACCAGGTTGGGTTCGCGGCGGATCTTTTCGCGGAATTGATCGGTTGGCTGGTGCTGAACCATGGCGCCCTCGATATTTTCGTGCATCCCAACACGGGCGATTCCTTGCGCGATCATCGCGATTCCGCGATCTGGATCGGCCGCTCCTATGACCTGGTTCTCTCCGCATTGAATAAATGACCACCCGCTATACCATCGCTCCTCACGAAATAGAACTTGTCGCCGTGCGTGCGCAGGGTGCGGGCGGGCAGAATGTGAACAAAGTGTCGAGCGCCATCCATTTGCGCTTCGACGTGCGCGCTTCCGGGCTGCCGGAGGTGCTGAAGGCGCGCCTGCTGGCGCTGCATGACCGGCGCGTGACGCGCGATGGCGTGATCATCATCAAGGCGCAGGAATACCGTACCCAGGAGCAGAATCGCGCCGCGGCGCTGGAGCGCCTCGAGGCCTTGATCGCGAGCGTCTGCACAGCCCGCAAAGTCCGCGTGGCAACGCGCCCGACCCGGGCTTCGCAGCGGCGTCGCCTCGAGGGAAAAGCGCAGCGCAGCGAGGTGAAAGCGGGACGAGGACGCGTGTCCGAATGAATTATCGAGTTATCCGCATGATGCGGGCATTGCGCATCTGTGCCCGGAGCCGTTTGTGAAGTCCGGCAGCTGAGTAGGTATTTGCCAATTGGCCAAATGTCGATCCGGTTTCGCGGATCGATAGCTACTTCACCCTCAATCGTTGCTATGCAGACTCGCGTTCAAGCCACCCCAGCGAGAAGAATCCGTCGGCAGCACCTCGACTGCGCCAGTCTGGCTGTTTCGTCGAAACAGCAGGCCCGATCGGCCAGATAACTGCCTCGCCGACACAATGCTTCCGTCAGGCATCTTCACCTTCGTTCCAGCCGTGACGTAAAGACCCGCTTCGACAATACACTCGTCTCCAAGCGAAATGCCTATGCCGGCGTTCGCCCCGAGCAGGCTGCGCTCCCCGATGGAGTTTTTGCTTTTGCCCCCGCCCGATAGCGTGCCCATGATGGACGAGCCGGCACCGACGTCCGAGTTCTTGCCGACCGTGACGCCCGGCGTCACGCGACCCTCGACCATCGATTCGCCAAGCGTGCCCGCGTTGAAGTTGACGAAGCCTTCGTGCATGACGGTCGTGCCGTTTGCCAGATGGGCGCCGAGTCTCACGCGGTCCGCATCTGCGACTCGGACTCCCTCAGGCACGACATAGTCTGTCATCCGGGGGAACTTATCTACCGATGAAACCGTTAGATGATGATGTTCGGACGCCAGTCGATCCCGAAGATCATCGACATTTGCGGGAAATACAGGGCCGGCAGATGTCCAGGCGACATTGGGCAATAAGCCGAAAATGCCGTCGAGATTGATTTCGTTGGGTTTTACGGATCGTTCGGAAAGCAGATGCAGACGCAGATAGGCATCCTCCGTCGAGACCGGCGCAGCATCGAGCGAATGAAGCGCCACATCGACGAAATCACCACGGATGATGCCAACTTTCTCGGCGAGGCAGCTGCGCTTCTTTCCCGCGCCGGAGGCGGGAAACCAGACATCGATTGTTTTGCCTGTGATTGCATCGCGATACCTGTGACCAGTGCGCTGGATAGCCATTGAGATTCCTTTTCGAAATGCCGCCATCAATCTGGAGACGCCGGTTTTGGCGGCCATGGCCTGGAAGAGTTTGTTCGGGGCATCATAGCTGAGCAATACCCGATATCGGCCTTGCTTCGCTTCGCCATGGGTATGGGAACTGAGCGACAATAGATCTTTGCCACGCGACTCGAGGCGATAAGCGAGTCGCTCGGATTGAAATGGAAAAATTGAAGCCGGAGAAAAATAATGGGCCAAGCGAAGAACCGAGGCACGCAGGATCAGCGAATCGCTCAAGCCAAAGCAAAAATTGATGCATTGCGCCCGGCGAAGATGGTGTGCGGTGCATGCAAAACTTCATTCACGGAATTCGGCCTGATTGATACCCAGGGCACGCCCGGCATCCACGCGGCATTTGGCGGTGTATGCCCGTCATGCGGCGAGACCGTGCTTGCCTTCAGCGGTGAGAAGGATGCGGTGGCGAACGCCATGATTGCTTGGCAAGATGCAATGGGTCCCGAAGGAAAACTCGGGATGCAGTCGCGTGACGGCGGCCATAAGTTTTTCGAAAACTAGGAAAGTACNGAGCTTCCCTTTTGGGTCGGGATCGTCTGCCCGCGNAGGGCCTCTTACGGCCGGGGCCGGCCTGGTGGCTTATTGATATGAATCTAGGAGAGGGTGGACATGCCCGACGTGAACCCGCTTTTCAATGACCATGCGGTGTACAAGACCCTGCTCGAGTCGACCAAGGCAATTCCGTGGAAGATCGATTGGGCCACGATGAAGTTCGCCTATATCGGCCCCCAGATCGAGGCGTTGCTGGGCTGGAGCGCCGACAGTTGGGTGAGCGTGCAAGACTGGGCCATGCGCATGCATCCCGAAGACCGCGAATATGTGGTGAATTTCTGCGTCACCCAGTCCCAGGGCGGCGTGGACCATGAGGCGGACTATCGGGCGCTGACCAAGGACAACGGCTATGTGTGGATTCGCGACGTTGTGCACGTGGTGCGCAACGGCCAAGGCGAAGTCGAAGCGCTGATCGGTTTCATGTTTGACATCACCGAGCGCAAGAAGACCGAGGAAAAGCTGCTGAGCCTGCAAAAAGAGCTGGAGGTGCTGTCTTTCAAGGACGGGTTGACGAATATTGCCAACCGGCGCCGCTTCGACAGCAGTTTCGAATTGGAATGGAACCGTGCGTGCAGCGAACGCAAGCCATTGTCCCTATTGTTGTTCGATGTGGATTTTTTCAAGCAGTACAACGATCTGTACGGCCACACGCAAGGCGACAAATGTCTGGTGGATATCGCCCAGGCGCTGGGCTTGGCCCTGGAGGGACCTCGCGATCTTCTGGCGCGCTACGGCGGCGAGGAGTTTGTTGTGCTGCTGCCCGAAGCCGATGCCGCTGCAGCCCGCAAGGTCGCCGAACGCTGCCAGAGATTGCTCCAGAAAAAGGCGATCTTGCATGCCCTGTCGCTGCATGACAGGCGCGTCACGGTAAGCATAGGAGCAGGCACGATAGTGCCGGATGAGAAGGCGGAGCGTGCCGGTTTCATCAAGGCGGTGGATCGGCAGCTCTATGCGGCCAAGAACAATGGGCGGAACCGCATCGAGCATGTGGAGCTATCCGAGAGCGAGCGTCTTTAGGTGGCGGATACGATCGACCGCCGATTGTGAAAGGCGGNTTTCGCTTATGAGGCAGTGCCCGTGGGGCTTCCCATGTGAGAAGAAAGTCTACGGGTGCATGATTGATTCCGCCGCGCATTTGNGCAGGAAAAAACGGGGGAAATTGGCAATTTCGCACCAAGTTCCCAGGCGGCGGTTCAAATCGACCTTCTGGACAGCCTGCACAGGCGCGGCGCAGCGAGGTGAATGCGGGGCGAGGACGCGTGTCCGAATGAATGCACGAGCCCGCCACGGGGTCTCAGGCTTTCTTGCCTTTCTTGTTGCCGCGCTTCTGGGGCACCGCGAGGGTCTTCCGTCCCAGCAACTTGCGCTGCTCCATCAGAAAATCCATCAGTGCCCGGATCTTGGCCGGCATCTGCGCCCGGGACGGCACATAGAGGTAAAACCCTGGAAACGGAGGGCACCAGGGAGCAAGCACCCGCACCAGCGAGCCATCGGCCAAATGCCGGCGCACGCCCAGGTCAAGGTGCTGCACCAGCCCGACGCCTTGAAGCGCCGCGCGCAGCATGCTGTCGTCGTCGTTGAACACGGCGTTGCCTTTGGGCTCGACAATCACGGTGCGCGCCTCGGCATCCGGTGACGTGAACGACCAGCGGTCGATNGTGCCGCTGGACGTGAAGCGATAGGCCAGGCAGTTGTGCTGTATCAAGTCGGCAGGCGTCTTCGGTACGCCGTGCCGCTCGAAATAGGCAGGCGAGCCCACGATGGCCATTTCCAGCGGCGGCGTGTCGGCACCGCCACCATGTGCTCGTCCAGGCTCTCGCCCAGGCGTATGCCCGCATCCACGCCATCGGCCACGATGTTGGAGAAACCATCGTCCATGACCAGCTCCAACCGCAGCTTGGGGTAGCGCGCCATAAGCCCGCTGGTGCCCAACATGGCGTCGGTCTTTGCCAAGCTCGGAGGTCTTCAAGGTGTCGCTCGGTACCAGGAGCTGATCGATCTGGAGATCATCAAGCTGGGCGGCTTTCCCGCGGCGGATATATCCGGCAGGCTGCGGGCTCCGAACGTCAAGCTTCCCGTCTTTATGTGGCAAGTGAAAGACGATGTGATCATCGACAACCCGAGCGACGCGCAGAGCACGTTCGACGCCTTGGCCAGCACCGACAAGGAACTGTACTGGATCGAAGGGACGACCAAGCGCTTCGAGGACGGCTACAACTGGTTCGGCCGCCACCCCGAAAGGGTGCTGTCGTACCTGGCCAAGTACATGGACTGAGTCCTTTTAGCCGGAGCATCGGGCCTTCAGTACACCATCGTGCGCCCGGCCTGGCTGACGGACGAAGACGAGGTGGACTACGAACTGACCACGCGGGATGAGCCCTTCAAGGGGACCGTAGTCTCGCGCAGGAGCAAGGGCGTTCAAGCGATAGATGCGCCCTTGAAGTTCGCATTCCCGCATCTCCGCATCGGAGTCATGCATGTGGCCTATTCAATAGGCGCTCGTATTGAAGGAGGTCTCCTGGTGAAAAACAGCAGAAGACCACCTCTTGAACAGGCGAGCCCTGTGACAAGCTTTCGCGAACGCTGTTGATTGCTATCTCCGCCGCCAATTCGATGGGGTAGCCGTATACGCCGGTACTGATGCCTGGGAACGCAATCGAAGCGATAGCCTTTTCTTGCGCCAGCTCGATGCATCGGCGATAGCAGCTGGACAGCAACGCCGGTTCCCCGCTGTCTCCGCCCCTCCAGACCGGACCCACCGCATGAATGATGCATTGGGCGGAAAGACGATAGGCTTGGGTCATCTTCGCATCGCCTGTCTTGCAACCGCCGAGCAGCCTGCATTCATGCAAAAGATCCGGGCCTGCGGCACGGTGTATGGCGCCATCGACTCCGCCGCCGCCAAGCAATGACGGGTTCGCGGCGTTGACGATAGCGTCCACATGAAGCTTCGTAATGTCCGAGCGGATTGCACGCAGGCTTGTGGGCATGTTTTCGCTCCTTGCCCTAGATCGCAGGCCCCTTCAGCTCGATTTGATTTCCGTCGGGATCGAAGCAATAGATCGAAAGCCCATCGCCTTGCGCGCCGTATCGCATCACGGCCTTGTCCGCGGTGATTCCGAAAGCTTGTAGATGTTCGAGGATGGCGGTTTCATCGAACGGATCGACCCGCAGGCAAAAGTGGTCGAGATTGCGTCGATCTTTCCCTGGGGCTTCGCCGCCGGCGGCGCCCAGGGGGCCCCGCACATCGACCAGATCGATCATGGATTCACCGGCGCCCAGATGGATCATGGCGTACTTATCGTTCTTCTTCTCGATGGAACAGCCTAGTACCTTCGTATAGAAGTCCACGCTGCGCGCCAGGTCCCGAACCCTGAGGACGACATGGTCCAAGTGCTTAATCCGAAATGTCGGCATGATTATCCTCCTGGGATGAGATGGATTTGGCGCAAGACGCCGTGCGGTCAACGACTGCTTCGGGTCGATANCCGCGATAAACACCATAGATCACAAGCAGCCGTTCGGTAAAATTCCCTGGCCGACGGCTCAAGGCTAAAGTGGGTTGTCCGANGCAGAAACTGCACTACAGCCTGAGCCTTCAGTCGACTTGCCGACACGAGCGGGAAAAGGCTGCTTCGTTACGCAGCTCGGGAGTCCCCCGAAGAATAGCCGGCAAGCATTGAGCAGCGCTCTTGCAGGAAGGCATGCAACTCTTTAATTGCCGGCGTCAGCTGCGCACGGTGAGCGCAAATCAGGTGCAGCGGCGCAGGCTCGCAATACTCCGGGGGAAATAGCTCCACCAGTCGACCCGCCTTCAGGTCGTCGATGAGATCGAGTCGCGACTTGTAGATGAAGCCTTCCCCGGCTATTGCCCAGCGGCGAACGGCATCGGCATCGTCGCTGATTCGATTGCCGGTGACGGCTACCGTGCGCTCGCCGCCAGGCGGGGTAAAGCGCCAGCGTTCATGTATCTGCTCGCTCCAAACGTACCGAAGGCAGTTGTGCCGCCGCAGGTCCTCGACCTTGGCCGGTGCACCATGCCGTTCGAGGTATGACGGCGCGGCACACAATGCGCGTCGGTTGTCGTCGACCAGTTTCATGGCCAGAAGAGACGAATCCGGCAGCGTTCCGTAGCGCACAACGGCATCCAGCGGCTGGCGGACGAGGTCGGCCGCACGATCGCTGATTTTCAGGTGCAGCGACAAGCCGGGGTGCAGGTGCAGAAATTCATCCAGCCACGGCAGCAACAGGTTTCGACCAAAGTCGGACGGAGCGGACAGCCGCAGCGGCCCGGACAGCACCTCTCGATCTTTTGCCAGGGCCTGCTCACCTTGCTCCAGTGCGCCAATCATGACCCGCGCATGCGGCAGGTAGCGCTCCCCGGCCTCTGATAGTTGCATGCTTCGCGTGGACCGCGTGAACAGGCGCGTGTCCAATGCTTTTTCGAGCCTCTGAACTGATGCACTCGCGTGTGCGGGCGCAATATTCAGCTGGCGCGCCGCCTCGGAGAAGCTGCCGTAATCCACCGTATGCACAAAGATTTGAACGTCGTCGAGCCGGATCATTTTCTTTGAAATGNAGAAATTGTTTGTTTTAAATGGCTATTTATCNGCATATCAATGAAAGATAGCATGGCCTCGAACACTCTTGGAGACCNCTTGTATGAAAGCCGTTGCCTTCTATCAGAACCATCCCATCAGCCACCCGCAGGCGTTGGAAGATATCGAACTGCCAACGCCGGCGCTGCGCGACCACGACCTGCTGGTGGAAGTGAAAGCGGTGTCGGTCAATCCGGTCGATACCAAAATCCGGCGCGGTGGGGATATTCCGGAAGGCGGTGCGCGCATCGCCGGCTGGGATGCCGCGGGAATCGTACGCGCGACCGGTCCGCTGGCCACGCGCTTCAAACCAGGCGACCGCGTCTACTATGCGGGCGACATCAAGCGACCTGGCAGCAACAGCGAGCTGCACGCGGTGGACGAACGCATTGTCGGACCGATGCCGACCTCACTGGACTTCGCCGCGGCCGCGTCGTTGCCGCTGACGACGATCACTGCGTGGGAGCTGCTGTTCGACCGTCTGCGTGTACAGGCAGCGGACCCGAACGACAACAACGTGTTGCTCGTCATTGGAGCGGCCGGCGGCGTCGGCTCGATTCTGACCCAACTGGCGCGCGAGTTGACTGGCATGACCGTCATCGGCACGGCCTCGCGGCCGGAAACCCGCGAGTGGGTGCTGGCCCAGGGCGCACACCACGTGCTCGATCATCATCAGGCCTGGGCGCCTCAATTGGCCGCGCTCGGAATCGAGCACGTCACCCATGTCGCCGGGCTGAACAACAGCGCCGCCTATGTGCCGCAAATCGCCGCCGCGCTGCGCCCCGAGGGCCAGTTCGCCCTCATCGACGATCCGGTGGGGCTGGACATCGGCCCGTTCAAGGGGAAATCCATCTCGATTCACTGGGAGCTGATGTTCACCCGCGCGATGTTCGCCACCGACACCATCGCACGGCAACACGCCTTGCTGCGCCGCGCGGCGCAGCTTGTCGACCAGGGCCGCCTCAAGCACACCATGACCCGACGCATCGACGGCATCAACGCCGCAGGCCTCATCGAAGCGCACGCGCTGGTCGAGGCCGGCAACATGATCGGCAAGGTCGTCGTTGCCAACCGCTAAACCCTTCCGAAAAAGAGCATAAACATGACATTGCCGATTATCAGCACGACAACGATCAGCCTGGAAGCCGCACAAGCATTGATGGCCGAAGCGCGCCGCGCGTGCGCCGCGCGAGGATTCGCCGCGACGATCGCGATCACCGATGCGGGTGGCCACCTGCGCGCTTTCGAGCGCGCGGATACCGCCCCGTTCCTGACTGCCGACGTCGCCATCGACAAGGCATGGACCGCCGCGTCATTCGGCATGGCCACGCACCAATGGAATCAATACATGGCCGAACCTGCCATTGCCCCGCTGGCGCACCATCCGAGGCTGATGCCGGTCGGCGGCGGCGTGCCGGTCTTTCACGAGGGGCGCCTGGTCGGGGGCATCGGTGTTTCTGGCGGAACGTCGATTCAAGACCACGAGGCCGCCGAGGAGGCGCTGCGGCACGCAGGGTTTATGGAGTGAGCCCGGGCCGTTGAACGATCGCCTTGCTGTCAATCGACAAACGTCCACATGGGCGAAACCGCTGCCAGCCGCGAACCGCCGCGGCCTAGGCGACTTCCCGCGCAGCAGTGTGCTTGCGGCGCAACTCGACCACCTGCTCCGCGCCGATGGCACGGGCACGCAGCTGGCCGCAGCCGCCATCCACATCCTGCCCCGCGCTGTTCCGCACCTTGGTCAGCACACCTCGGCTGTGCAGGTAGCGCACGATCCCGCGAATGCGCTCGGCATCAGGACGCCGGTAGTCGTCCCCTTCAAGACTATTGAAGGGAATGACGTTGAGCACGCCGTGCTTGCCCTTGAGCANGCGCACGACGGCGTCGAGCTCGTCGTCGCCGTCGTTGACGCCCTTGAGCAGCGTCCACTGATACTGGATCGGNTAGTCGGTGTCGCGGGCGTATTTCTCGCCGAGCTCGATCAGTTCTTCCGGCGCGATTTTCGGCGCGCGCGGCAACAGGTGTTCGCGCAGCTCGGCCTTAGTGGTGTGCAGCGACAGCGCCAGCGCTGGTTTGACGCGTTGTTGCGGCAAGGCTTCGAACACGCGCAGGTCGCCCACGGTGGAGAACACGAGATTCTTGTGGCCGATATTGCCTTCGGTGCCGAGCAGGTCGATGGCTTCGAGCACGTTTTCAAGATTGTGCGCCGGTTCGCCCATGCCCATGAAGACGACCTTCTTCACCGTGCGCAGGCGCCGCGCCAGCACGACCTGGGCGAGGATTTCCATGCTCGAGACCTGCCGGATCAGGCCGCTCTTGCCGGTCATGCAGAAGCGGCAGCCGACCGCGCAGCCGACCTGGGTGGAGACGCAGAGTCCGTCGCGCGGCAGCAGCACGCTTTCCACCATTTGCCCGTCGGCGAGTTCGACCAGCAGGCGCGAGCCGTCGTTGCCGGCGTGTTCGGAGCGGATGCGGGCGAGGCCGTCCAGTTCCGCCGTCAAGGCGGGCACGGCCTCGCGCAGCGCCAGCGGCAGGAAGTGCTCGGAGCTGCGCCGCCGCGTGCCCCTGTCGAGCGCCTGCCCGTTCAACCAGACGCGCGCGACCCGGCCGCGATGGACGGGCAGGGCGCCGAGGGCGGCGAGGCGTTGGTCGAAGTCGGAGTAGCGCATGGCGGGGAATTTTACTGCGCTCTCCGATGGGGTTTTTGCTCTTGCTCCCGCCCGATAGCGTACCCATGATGGACGAGCCGGCAACGACCTCCGAGTTCTTGCCGACCGCGACGCCTGGCGCCACGCGACCCTCGACCATCGATTCGCCAAGCGTGCCCGCGTTGAAGTCGACGAAGCCTTCGTGCATGACGATCGCGCCGTTTGCCAGATGGGCGCCGAGTCTCACGCGGTCCGCATCCGCGGCCCGGACTCCCGCAGGCACGACATGGTCTGTCAAGGACAT
>Ga0055529_1001125_pt1 | contig 11497 bp, 9 predicted proteins | sample AraplaCol_mCL_r2_FD_55007 | JGI IMG/M metagenome (GOLD analysis project Ga0055529, IMG submission 55007) | Arabidopsis root microbial communities from North Carolina, USA - plate scrape CL_Col_mCL_r2 | ecosystem: Host-associated > Plants > Roots > Endosphere | place: USA: North Carolina...
ACTTCATCAGGCAGCGGGCATTGCCGACCGCGAAGGCCGTCCATGCCGCCAAGGCGCACAGGGCGTAGAGCAAACCCGCTATCCGCATGCCGAGCGGATCGGCAGCCGGCGCGACGAACGCCTGCCAGCCGATGCAGACCGCGCCGCCCGCGCACAGCAGCAGCGAAGGCATGAGCTTGGCCAGCGGCACGGCGTTGCGGTCGCGGCTGCCGATGAGGGTGATCGTGACAGGCAGAAAGCCGATCACCAGCGAAGTCATCGCGATGCCGCTGGTTCGCACGCTGCTCGAGAGCAGGACGTAGTAAAGCGTGTTGCCTACGAGGGACAGCCCGAACAGATTGGCCCACTGGCGCCGCGAGATGTGCGCCATGACCGGGCGCCAGCGCGAGGCGAGCAGGATCGCCGCGATCGTTCCGTAGCAGAGATAACGGCCGACGCTCAGCAGCATCGGGTTGAAGCCTTGCGTCAGCTTGGGGGCAAGGAGCACCAGGCCCCATAGCGCGCCGGCGCCCATGCCGTAGGCAATGCCCAGTGCTTTGTCGCGCGGGTTGGGAAGGTGGGCGAGATGCGCCGATTCCGCGCGGCTCACCGGCTTTCCGGGGCGGTCGCGGATGGCTTGGCGAGTGCTGGTGCGGGAGGTGTTGCAGGTGCCGTATGGGCGGCGGGAGGCGGGGGCGCCGGATGCGCCGCGGAGCGCGCGGCCGGGTGCGCCTTCGTCCGGGAATGGACGGGCGGCACCGGGCTGCGGTGCTTGCTCCAGTTATAGAGCTCGGGCTTGCGGTAGGCGGGGACCTTCTTGGGGATGGGCTTGGCCACCGGCTTGGCGTGGACGACGGCCTTGCGCGCCGGCGCGCGCCGGACGCTGACGGGCATGGGCGGGGGCGGCGGAGGCAGCGCCGCGCTTACGGGGACGTATCGGGCGAAGGTCAGCGGCGTGGCAGCCCGGATATGCCAGGTCTGGCCGGGCGCCAGATCGGCGGCGGCGTGTTCGACCAGGCGGCCGACCTCCTGGCCGCTGTCGTCGTACAGGGCGAAGGTGATTTTGGGCGCCGGCTGCGTGACCGGGCTGTTGTTGGTGTAGCTGCCGTAGATGATGGTCTGGCCCAGCAGGAGATCGCGCGTGGCGGCCAGGTCGTAGACCGCGTGATCGCGCCGCAGGTTTTGTGCGCAGGCCGGCCCGCACAGCAGGGCGAGCAGCAGCAGGGCGACAAAACGGACGGTCATATCAGGTTCCGGTAAGGCATGGGACATCGGCGGCGCAGGCAGGGGCGCGCAATGGTATTACGGGCGACCGAACCCGGAATTTAAGTGCTAGCGCCCGGCGAGGGTGTAACAGTGGAGAGCCTAGCCCGAATTGCGCAGACCGGCCGCGATGCCGTTGATGGTCAGGTGGATGGCGCTGCGCACGCGCGGGTCCGGCTTCTTGCCCGGCTTGGACTGGTCGGCGCGCCAGCGGCGCAGCAGTTCGATCTGCAGGTAATTGAGCGGATCGATGTAGGCGAAGCGCTGGTTCAGCGATTCGCGCAGCCCGGGGTTGTCGGCCAGCAGCTCGCGCCGGGTCAGAAGGCGCAGCATGGACAGGGCGCGCCCGTGTTCGGCGGCGATCATGCCGAAGACGCGCTCGCGCAGGGCGCGTCTGGGCACCAGCTCGGCATAGCGCGCGCCGATGGCCAGGTCGGATTTGGCCAGCACCATTTCCATGTTCGACAGCATGGTGCGCATGGCCGGCCAGTTGGCCGCCATTTCGCGCAGCAGGGCCAGGCGCGCTTTCTTCGAGCGCGGCGCGTCCGGCGCGCCTTCTTCCAGGTAGCGCTCGACGGCCGAGCCCACGCCGTACCAGCCGGTGATCATCAGGCGGCATTGCGCCCACGAGAAGCCCCAGGGAATGGCGCGCAGGTCTTCGATGCTTTGGCTGGATTTGCGCGACGAGGGGCGCGAGCCGATGTTCAGCCCGGCGATTTCGTTGATGGGCGTGGACATGAAGAAATAGTCCGCGAAGCCCGGCGTGTCGTAGACCAGGCCGCGATAGGCGCTTTGCGCCTGCCCTGAAAGAAAGGACATGGCCGGGCCGTAGTCGNCGACGCGGTCCGCTTCGGCCTGCGCGGCTTCCTGCCGCGGCGCGAGCGAGGATTCGAGCGTGGCGGTCAGGAGCAGTTCCAGGTTGCGGCGTCCGATCTCGGCGTCCTTGTATTTGCTCTGGATGATTTCGCCCTGCTCGGTCAGGCGCAGCTGGCCGGCCACGGTGCCGGGCGGCTGCGACAGGATGGCGTCGAAGCTCGAGCCGCCGCCGCGGCCCACCGAGCCGCCGCGGCCGTGGAACAGGCGCAGGCGCACGCCGCGCTTGCTGAACACGTCGACCAGCGCGCGTTCGGCGTGATGGAGAGTCCAGTTCGACGTGAGAAAGCCGCCGTCCTTGTTGCTGTCGGAATAGCCCAGCATGACTTCCTGCGTGCCGCCTTGCGCCTGGCGCACGCGTTCGCGTATCTCGGGCAGGTCCAGCCAGGCGGCCATGATGTCGGGGCCGCGCTCGAGGTCGGGGATGGTCTCGAAGAGCGGAACCACCATCAGGCCTTCGAGGGCTTTGGGGACCCGAGCCGGGTCGGCCGGACTGGCCGAGTCGGCCAGGAGCCCCGCTTCTTTCTGCAGCACCATGACTTCGAGCAGGTCGCTCAGCGTTTCGGTGTGCGAGATGATGATCTGGCGCACGGCGTCCTTGCCATGGCGCGCGCGGCAGGCGGCGGCCATGCGCAGGATGCCCAGTTCGCGCGCGGTTTCTTCGCCGTAGGCGATCCAGGGCGAGGCCAGCGGACGCGCGTGGGCGAGTTCGCCGCGCAGCAGGGCGACGCGTTCATCTTCGCCCAGCGACGCGTAATCCAGGGGCTTGCCGTCCAGGCAGACGTCGGCGCGCGCGAAGAGTTCGGTCAGCACGCGTTCGTGGACGTCGGAGCTCTGGCGCAGGTCGACCGTGGCCAGGTGAAAGCCGAACACCGCCACGGATTGCTGCAGGCCGGCCAGGCGCAGGCGCGCGATGGGGGCGCCCTGGTTGCCGGCCAGCGACTCGGCCGCCGCCGCCAGGTCGCGCGCGAACTCGGCGGGATCGGCATAGGGGGCGGCTTCGTAGGTCCGGCGCTGCGCGAGCGTTTCGCCGATGAGGTTGCGGGCAGTGGCGGCCAGGCGCGCGTAGACCTGGACCAGCGTGCGGCGGTAGGGCTCGTCCTGCCGGTGCTGCGAGTCGTCGCCGCTGGCGTCGGCTTGCGCCTGCAGTTCGGGCGATACGCCGGCCAGCAGCGAGCTGATCGAGAGCTCGGCGCCCAGGGCGTGGATTTCCTGCAGATAGTGGTCCAGCAGCACCGCGGCCTGGCGGCGCAGCGCGCGGTCCAGCGTGCCGGCGTCCACATTGGGGTTGCCGTCGCGGTCGCCGCCGATCCAGCTGCCCATGCGCAGAAAGGGTTCCATGGGCGGGGGCGGCGGATCGAAGGGCTTGGCGCCCGGATGCAGCAGCTTGTCCAGGTCGGCATACAGGCGCGGAATGACCGAAAGAAAAGTGCTGCGGTAGTAGGACAGGGCGTTGTCGATTTCGTCGGCCACGGTCAGGCGCGTGGTGCGCAGCATGCGGGTCTGCCACAGCGTGGCGATGCGGCCCAGCAGCTCCTGCTCCACCTGCGCCTGCTCGTCGTCGGTGAGAGGCTGTTCGCGCCGCATCAGCAGCGCGCTGATGGCCTGGTGCTGGTCCAGCGTGCTCTTGCGCTGCACCTCGGTGGGATGCGCGGTGAGCACGGGCACGATGCAGGCGTCCGTCAGCAGTCGGCGGACCTGCGCAGCGGAGATGCCGCGGGCCTTCAGGCGGGCCAGCGTGTCGCGCAGGCTGCCGCGCGCCGGCTCGTCGCCGCGCAAGGTCTGCTCGCGCTGCTGGCGCGCCTGGTCGCGGTCGTCGGCGATGTTCCACAGGTGCAGGAAGTAAGTGAAGGCGCGCGCCACGTCGTTGGAGTTGTTGCCGCGCAAGCGGCGCACGCTGTCTTGCAGCAGCGCGCCGTCGGCGGGGCGGCCTTCGCGGCGAAAGCGCACGGCCGTGCGGCGCAGCGTCTCGATGGTGTCGAAGACCTGCTTGCCTTCGCAAGCGGTGATGACGTCTCCCAATAACGCGCCGACAAGGCGGATGGTGTGTCGCAGGGAGACATCGGCGCGCGGGAGTTCGGTCGTCATGGGCGTTCCATCGGGTGGGAGGCTCGGGGGCCAGCCCATTGTACGCATTGGTTTGCAGGCCTTATATGTAGTGCGCAGGTCTTATGCGCTACATTTCCCGCATGAGTAATATCGATTTTTCTTCCGCGGTCGCCCCGACGCCGCGCCGGGCCCTGGTGCTGTTTTCGGGCGGGCAGGATTCCACGACTTGCCTGGCCTGGGCGCTGGAGCGCTACGACCTGGTCGAGACCGTGGCCTTCGATTACGGCCAGCGCCATCGCGTCGAGCTCGACGCCCGCCTGGAAGTGCTGCGCGGCTTGCGCGCGGCGTTTCCGCAGTGGGCGGCGCGCCTGGGCGAGGACCATCTGCTGGATCTGAAGGTGCTGGGCCAGGTGGGCGACACCGCGATGACGTCCGATCGCGCGATCGAGATGCAGGCCAATGGCCTGCCCAATACCTTCGTGCCGGGCCGCAACCTGCTGTTCCTGACCCTGGCCGCGGCGCTNGGCTATCGGCGCCAGTTGGAGGTGCTGGTGGGCGGCATGTGCGAGACGGATTTCTCGGGCTACCCGGATTGCCGCGACGACACGATCAAGTCGCAGCAGGTGACGCTGGGCCTGGGGCTGGGCACGCGCGTGGTGATCGAGACGCCGCTGATGTGGCGCGACAAGGCCGCGACGTGGCAACTGGCGCGCGACCTGGGCGGCGACGCGCTGGTCGATCTGATCGTCGAGCACAGCCACACTTGCTATCTGGGCGAGCGCGGTTCGCGCCATGACTGGGGCTATGGCTGCGGCAAATGCCCGGCCTGCGCACTGCGCGCGGCCGGGTGGACGCGCTGGAAGAAAACTTAGGGCGCGAGCGCTAAAGCGCAAGCCTCACGCCCGCGTGGGCGGCGTATGTTCCGCGTCGCCCAGTTCGCGCTGCATCAGCACCGTGTCGCGCCATTGCCCGTGCTTGAACCCCACGGACCGCAGCGTGCCCACCGGCCGGAAGCCGAAGCGCGCNTGCAGCGCCAAAGACGCCGCGTTGGCGCTGTCGCCCACCACCGCCAGCATCTGCCGCCAGCCGCCCGCCGTGCAGCGCGCGATCAGTTCGGCCATGAGCTTGCCGCCGATGCCGTGGCCGGCCCAGCCTTCTTCCAGATAGACCGAATCTTCCACCGTGTGCCGGTAGGCCGGGCGCGGGCGGTAGGGCGTCGTGTAGGCGTAGCCGCGCACCACGCCGTCGATCTCGGCCACGATATAGGGCATGCCGTTGGCCACGACGCCGGCGCGGCGCTCGCGCATCTGCTCGACGGTGGGCGGCTCCAGCTCGAAGGAAGCCGTGCCGTGCAGCACGTGATGGGCGTAGATGCCCTGGATGGCGGGGACGTCGCTGTCCAGGGCGTCGCGGATGAGTACGGCTGCGGTGTTCATGAGGGGTGAAGAAGAATCGAGCAGGCAAGCCCGGTAGTGTGCGCCGTCCTGTTAAATAAGAGAAGATTTTGAATCTTCTGCGTATCATAAGGAAAAGTTTCCATAAGGCGCGGCGCCGCGTGAGGCGTCTGTGCCGGGATGCATGCCTGGATATGCGCGGCCTCAATCTGGATCATCTGCGGGTCTTTCTCGACGTCATCGAGCTCGGCAGTTTTTCCGCCGCCGCCGAACGCCACGGCTTGTCGCAGCCGGCGGTCAGCCAGCAGCTGCGCCAGCTCGAACGGCGCTATGGCCTGCATCTGGCCGAGCGAGTGGGGCGGCGCGTGACGGCCACGGCNGCGGGGCAGGAACTGCTGGTCTTCGCGCGGCGCATCGCCGCCGTGGAGTCNGAAGTCGACCGGACCATGCAGTCGTATGCCTCGGGGGTGGGCGGCCGCGTGCTGCTGGGCACGGGCGGCACGGCGTGCACGTATTTGCTGCCGCCGCTGCTGGCCGATCTGCGCAGGCGCTTTCCCGATCTGGACGTGGTGGTGCGCATCGGCAATACCGCCGACGTGCTGCGCGGCGTCGAAGACAATGTGCTGGACCTGGGCCTGGTCACTCTGCCCGTGCGGGGCCGCATGCTACAGGCGACGCCCGTGCTGGACGAAGATTTCGTGGCCATTTTCCCCGCGGGTGAAACGAACATTCCGGCGCGGGCCACGCCGGCCGATCTGGCGCGCCGTCCGCTGGTGCTGTTCGAGCCGGGGGCCCGCACCCGGCGCCTGGCCGACGACTGGTTCGAAGCGGCGGGCGTGCCCGTGCGGCCCGTCATGGAACTGGGCAGCACCGAGGCCATGAAAGAGATCGTGGCCGCCGGGCTGGGGTGCGCCGTGCTGCCCAGCCTGGCCGTTACCGGCACCGGCGCCCGGCAGAGCCTGGCCGTGCGGCCGCTGCGTCCCAAGCTGCGGCGGCAGCTGGCCGTGGTGCTGCGGCACGACAAGCCGGTCGGCCGCGGGCTGCGGCAGGTGGTCGAGATGCTGCAGGGTCTGCGCGCCCGGCGCTAGGAGCGGGCCCGCGGGCCGGGAGAGGGGCGGCGCAATCCGGCGTATTATTGAAGACCGCCCTCTGTACAACATAGCCCGGACCAGCCCTGGGCGCAGCCTCGACGAGACAGTCATGCCGCACTACCGTTCCCGCACTTCCACCCACGGCCGCAACATGGCCGGCGCGCGCGCCTTGTGGCGCGCCACCGGCATGCAGGACGGCGACTTCGGCAAACCCATCATCGCCGTGGTGAACTCGTTCACCCAGTTCGTGCCGGGCCACGTGCATCTGAAGGACCTGGGCCAGCTGGTCGCCCGGCAGATCGAGGCCGCTGGCGGCGTGGCAAAAGAGTTCAACACCATCGCGGTCGACGACGGCATCGCCATGGGCCACGGCGGCATGCTGTATTCGCTGCCTTCGCGCGAGCTGATCGCCGACTCGGTGGAATACATGGTCAACGCGCATTGCGCCGACGCCATGGTCTGCATCTCCAACTGCGACAAGATCACCCCGGGCATGCTGATGGCCGCCATGCGCCTGAACATCCCCGTGGTGTTCGTCTCGGGCGGGCCGATGGAGGCGGGCAAGATCAAGTCGCCCACCGACGGCAAGGTGCTGGCCAAGATCGACCTGATCGACGCCATGATCAAGGCGGCCGACCCCGCCATCACCGACGCGCAGGCCGAAGAATACGAGCGCAGCGCCTGCCCCACGTGCGGTTCGTGCTCGGGCATGTTCACGGCCAACTCCATGAACTGCCTGACCGAGGCCATCGGCCTGTCGCTGCCGGGCAACGGCACCATCGTGGCCACGCACGCCTGGCGCCGTGGCCTGTTCGAAGAGGCCGGCCGCCTGGTGGTCGAGCTGTGTCGCCGCTATTACGAGCAGGACGACGCCTCGGTGTTGCCGCGCGCCATCGCCACCAAGAGCGCCTTCGTCAACGCCATGACGCTGGACGTGGCCATGGGCGGCTCGACCAACACCGTGCTGCACCTTCTGGCCGCGGCGCAGGAAGGCGGCGTGGACTTCAGCATGGGCGACATCGACAAGATTTCGCGCCGCGTGCCGTGCCTGTGCAAGGCCGCGCCCGCCACTGACAAGTACCACATCGAAGACGTGCACCGCGCCGGCGGCATCCTGGGCATCATGGCCGAACTGGCGCGCGCCGATCTGCTGGACCTGTCCTGCGGCAACGTGCACAGCGGCACGCTGGGTCAGGCCATCGCCAAGTGGGACGTGACCAACGAGAAGAACGAAGAAGCGCGCAAGTTCTACCGCGCCGCGCCCGGCGGCATTCCCACCACCGTGGCCTTCAGCCAGGAAGCCACCTTCCTTACGCTGGACCTGGACCGCAAGTCGGGCGGCATCCGCAGCAAGGAGGGCGCCTATTCGCAAGACGGCGGCCTGGCGGTGCTGTACGGCAACCTGGCCGAGAAGGGCTGCATCGTGAAGACGGCCGGCGTGGACGAATCGCAGCTGACCTTCACCGGCCGCGCCCGCGTGTTCGAAAGCCAGGACGATGCGGTCGAAGGCATCCTGGGCGACAAGATCGTGGCGGGCGACGTGGTGGTCATACGCTACGAAGGCCCCAAGGGCGGCCCGGGCATGCAGGAGATGCTCTACCCCACGTCGTACCTGAAGTCCAAGGGCCTGGGCAAGACTTGCGCCCTGTTCACCGATGGCCGTTTCTCGGGCGGCTCGTCGGGCCTGGTGATCGGCCATGCCTCGCCGGAAGCGGCCGAAGGCGGCACGATCGGCCTGGTCGAGGAAGGCGACACCATCGAGATCGACATCCCCAACCGCCGCATGCACCTGGCCGTGCCCGACGCCGAACTGGCCAAGCGCCGCGCCGCCATGCAGGCGCGCGGCGACAAGGCCTGGAAGCCCGAGAACCGCGTGCGCGAAGTGTCCATAGCGCTGCAGGCCTATGCGGCCCTGGCCACCTCGGCCGACCGCGGCGCGGTGCGCGACGTGTCGCAGCTCAAGCGCTGAGTCCGATTCGATAGCGGTTGCGAGACGGGAAGGTCGGCGATATGCCGGCCTTTCTTTCTTTATGCGGCGGCCTGGTTTGCAGCCGTCCAGATGAAAGGGCTCGGGAACGCACGTGTGCGCGGATGCGCCAGGCTTATCCGGCGCACGGTGCTTTTCGATAATTCCGGTTTGCGAGAAATATGCCAGCCATGCCAGACGCCTTGCCGAAAAAGACGCTCCTCATCGTCTATCACTCCATGACCGGAGGCGCGCGCCAGATGGCCGAGGCGGCGCGCGACGGCGCATTGACGGAGATCGCGGTTCGAGTGCATCTTGCGCATGCCTGCGAGGTCCGCGCCGATGCGGTGCTGGCGGCGGACGGCTTCATCTTCGCCTGTCCGGAAAATCTTGCGAGCATGAGCGGCAAGATGAAGGATTTCTTCGACCGCTGCTATTACCCGGCGCTCGATCGTATCAACGGCCGCCCTTATTTGACGCTGATCTGCGCCGGCAGCGACGGCGGCAATGCCGCGCGGCAGATCGAGCGCATCGCCACGGGCTGGCGGCTCAAGGCCGTTGCCGAGCCGTTGATCGTTTGCACCCACGCACAGACGCCCGAAGCGATACTCGCGCCCAAGCGGATCGGNCAGGAAGACTTGCAAGCCTGCGGATCGCTCGGGGCATCCCTGGCGTCCGGCATGGCGCTCGGCGTGTTCTGAGCGGNGCGCTACCAGGCGTGCAGCGCGTCGTCGGGAAAGGTGCCGTTCTTGACCGCCGCGACATAGTCGGCGAAGGCCGCCTGCACGCCCGGCGCGCCCTGCATGAAGTTGCGCACGAATTTCGCCATGCGCCCGAGGTTGATCCCCAGCATGTCGTGCATGACCAGGACCTGCCCGGCCGTGCCGCTGCCCGCCCCGATGCCTATGGTCGCGCAGGAGCGCATCTGGCCGGTGATGTCGGCCGCCAAGCGGGCAGGGACCATTTCCAGCACCAGCATGCTCGCGCCCGCGGCCTCGAGCGCCAGCGCGTCGTTGCGTATGCGCGCGGCGTCTTCGTCCTGCCTGCCCTGGACGCGGTAGCCGCCCAGCGCCGACACCGTTTGCGGCGTGAGCCCCAGGTGGCCGCAGACGGGAACGCCGCGCTCGATCAGGAACGCCGCCACGTCGACCGCCCAGCCGCCGCCTTCGAGCTTGATCATCTGCGCCCCGGCCTGCATGAGCTGCACGGCCGACGCCATGGCCTGTTCGCGCGACTGCTGATAGCTGCCGAAGGGCAGGTCGGCGACGAGGAGCGCGCTGCCCTGGGCGCGCGCCAGTCCTTGTGCGACGCACTGGGTGTGATAGCGCATGTCTTCCAGCGACACCCCGACGGTGGTGGACCGGCCCTGGCAGATCATGCCTAACGAATCGCCCACCAGGATGCAGTCGACGCCCGCGGCATCCGCGGCCGCCGCGAAGGTGGCGTCGTAGGCGGTGAGCATCGCGATCTTTTCTCCGCCCGCGTGCATTTCGGCGATGCGGGCGGTGGTGACTTTCTTGCGCCCGGTCTCTGCCGCGCCGTACGGCGCGGCGGTTTCGCCCGCGGCGCCGGGCGGGACGGCCTTGCCGCCATGGGATGAACGATTTGCCATGTCTGAGCCTTTGTTTCGGCGTGCCTCAGCCCAGCGCCACGCGCAACTGGGCTTCGAGATGCGCGGTGGGAATGACGCGCCAGCCGCTTTGCGCATAGCGCAGCCAACGACCCAGGACCAGGTGCGTCAGCAGGCTGGCCTGCGCCGCGACATCGGAGTCGGACGGCAGCGCGCCGGCGGCGACGGCGGTGCGCAGGCTCTGCTTGAAGGTGGCCTCGATGCGGTCGTTGATATGGTTGATGCGTTCCTGCAGCCGATTGTCTTCGGTGACGAGCGCATCGCCGGTGAGCACGCGCGTCATGCCGCGGTTGCGCTCGGAAAAAGCCAGCAGCATGGTCGCGGTCTTGCGCGCCTGCATCAGGCCGCAGGTCTCGGCGGCCACGATCTGGTTGGCGAGCGTGAAGATCGTGGTTTCGATGAACTCGATCAGCCCCTCGAACATCTGGGCCTTGCTGGCGTAGTGGCGGTAGAGCGCGGCTTCCGAGACGCGCATGCGCGCGGCCAGCGCGGCCGTGGTGACGCGCGCGGCATGCGGCTGCTCGAGCATCTCGGCCAGCGCTTGCAGGATTTGGACTTTTCGTTCGCCGGGCTTGATGGCCATGATGGAGTTCGATGCGGGTGATGCGGCCTTGGGACGGCCGCCGCCGGCTTACCCGCGCAAAGGCCGTCGCCGCAGCAGCAGGTCGCGGATCGAGTTTACCCGCAAGTCCACGTAAGCCGGGCGCTGGAATCGCACCCGGGAAAAAGGCGTGCCGGGGTTGAAAACGTGCACGGTGCGCAGGCCCACGGCGCGGGCCGAACGCAGGTTGTCGAGCGTGTCTTCGACCAGCACGGCGCGCGCGGCGGGCACGCCTTCGCGCGCCAGCACGTAGCGCAGCAGCGCGGCCGAGGGCTTGGGCCGGAACTCGCCGTGCATCCGCATTTCCTCGATGCCCCAGAGGCTGTCGAAATGGCGCAGCAGGTTCAGGTGGCGCAGCACCGCCTTGGCATAGTGCAGCGGCGCATTGGTGATCAGCACCTTGCGGCCGGGCAGGGCGCGCAGGGCGCCGGCCAGGCCGCGCTCGGCGCGCACCATGGCAGCCACGTCGAAGTCGTGGCTGCGCCGCAGAAAGTGGCTGAGGTTGACGCCATGGTGGCGCGCCAGGCCGATGGCCGTGGCGCCGTAGCGCTTCCAGTATTTGTTCCGCAGGGCATTGGCCTCGGCGGCATCCACGCCCAGCGCCTGGCGCACGGCCTGCGTCATGGCCTTGTCGATGTGTGCGAAGATGGC
>Ga0055529_1001126_pt1 | contig 11470 bp, 8 predicted proteins | sample AraplaCol_mCL_r2_FD_55007 | JGI IMG/M metagenome (GOLD analysis project Ga0055529, IMG submission 55007) | Arabidopsis root microbial communities from North Carolina, USA - plate scrape CL_Col_mCL_r2 | ecosystem: Host-associated > Plants > Roots > Endosphere | place: USA: North Carolina...
GCACTACCTCACCGAGGCCAGCCAGGCCGGCCTCGTGGCGCATGTCGAGGCGGTGTGCCGCAGCGTGAAGATCGGCGTGATCGTCTACAACCGGGGCGCCTGCCGCCTCACGCCCGCGTCGCTGCAGGTGCTCGCGCAGCGCTGCCCCAACCTGGTGGGCTTCAAGGACGGCGTCGGCGACATCGAGAAGTTCGTGGCCGTGCGCCAGACCCTCGGCGACCGCTTCACCTACCTCGGTGGCCTGCCTACCGCGGAGGTCTTCGCAGGCGCCTACAACGCGATGGGTTGCCCGGTGTACTCTTCGGCGGTCTTCAACTTCATCCCGAAGACGGCGATGCAGTTCTACCAGGCGCAGGTCGACGGCGACATCGCCACCACCAACCGCCTGATCCGCGACTTCTTCCTGCCCTACATCGCGCTGCGCAACCAGGGCGAGGGCTACGCCGTGTCCATCGTGAAGGCCGGCGCGACCGCGGTGGGCCATACGGCGGGCCCGGTGCGGCCGCCGCTGTCCGAGCTGAAGCCGGACGAGTTCGATGCATTGAGCGCGCTAATCTCCAGGCTCGGTCCGCAGTAATCCGCAACAAGGAAATCGCCATGTTCAAGAACCTCATCGGCGGCGAATGGGTCGCCGGCACGCACGCGTCGCGCAACGTCAATCCGTCCGACACCAGCGACGTCGTCGGCGAGTACGCGCAGGCCGACGCCGCGCAGACGCGCCAGGCCATCGCCGCCGCGCGCCAGGCCTTCGCGGGCTGGGGCCTGAGCACGCCGCAGCAGCGCTTCGACATCCTCGACGCCGCCGGCACCGAGATCCTGGCGCGCCGCGCCGAGCTCGGCGACCTGCTGGCGCGGGAGGAAGGCAAGACCCTGCCCGAGGCCATCGGCGAGGTCCAGCGCGCGGGCAACATCTTCAAGTTCTTCGCCGGCGAGGCGCTGCGCCCCGGCGGCGAGGCGATGCCCTCGGTGCGGCCCGGCGTGGGCGTGGAGCTCACGCGCGAACCGATCGGCGTGGTGGGCATCATCACGCCCTGGAACTTCCCCATCGCGATCCCGGCGTGGAAGATCGCGCCGGCGCTCGCGTACGGCAACTGCGTGGTGATCAAGCCGGCCGAGCTGGTGCCGGCCTCGGTGTGGGCGCTGTGCGAGATCCTGTCGCGCTGCGGCCTGCCGCAAGGCGTGCTCAACCTCGTGATGGGCCGCGGCTCGGAGGTGGGCGCGACGCTGCTGGAGGATCGCGGCGTCGACGCGATCACGTTCACCGGCTCCGTGGCCACCGGGCAGAAGGTGGCGCAGGCCTGCGTGGCGCGCATGGCCAAGTTCCAGCTCGAGATGGGCGGCAAGAACCCGATGATCGTGCTCGACGACGCAGACCTCGGCGTCGCGATCAACTGCGCCGTGCAGAGCGGCTTCTTCTCCACCGGCCAGCGCTGCACGGCGTCGTCGCGGGTGATCGTCACCGAAGGCATCCACGACCGCTTCGTGGCCGGCGTCGTCGAGCGCTTGAAGGCGCTGAAGGTGGACGACGCGCGCAAGGCCGGCACCGACATCGGGCCCGTGGTCGACGCGACGCAGCTGAAGCAGGATCTCGACTACGTGGCGATCGCGCAGGGCGAAGGCGCCCGCCTGGCCTTCGGCGGAGAGGCCATCGAACGCAACGCCGACGGCCGCGCCGGCTTCTACATGCGTCCGGCGCTGATCACCGAGGCGGCGCCGCAGATGCGCATCAGCCGCGAGGAGGTGTTCGGCCCGGTCGTGAGCGTGACGCGCGTGCGCGACTACGACGAGGCCCTGGCGCAGGCCAACGACACGCCCTTCGGCCTCTCGGCCGGCATCGCCACGACCTCGCTGAAGCACGCGACGCACTTCAAGCGGCACGCGCAGGCCGGCATGGTGATGGTCAACGTGCCCACCGCGGGCGTTGACTACCACGTGCCTTTCGGCGGCCGCAAGGGATCGAGCTACGGGCCGCGCGAACAAGGCCGGTACGCGGCCGAGTTCTACACCGTCGTGAAGACCGCGTACACGCAGGCCTGAGGGCTGTTCAGCCCCGAACCAAGGCGTTTGGGGCACAATTCGACCACTCGCTGCAGTTCGGCAGCGGGTTTCGCTAGGGGTGCTGGCCGAGAGGCTGGCTGAGAAAGTCCCTTTGAACCTGATTGGTCGCGAGTGCTCCGGCACGGACGACCAGGTCGACGGCGCGAGCCGTCGATCCGAGGTAATCCTCGCGCAGGGAAGCGGTCGCACTGCCGTGACCAATCGCGTCCCGGTCGCCCGACTCCGTCTCCCCTGCCATCGCTTTGAAAGAGCTCGATGGCTTCCGTTGTTCGTTTCCGATTCCCGTTGCACCACACGCCGCTGGCCGTGGCCGTCCTCGCGCTCGCGGGCGCCGCGCGCGCGCAGGACGCCACGCCGGTGCAGACCGTGCAGATCACGGCCCGCAGCCTGTCCGACACCGCCGGCGTCACCGGCTTCGCGCAGCCTCTGGCCCGCACGCCGATCCAGGCCGACGTGATCGACGCGCAGACGCTCAAGGATCTCGGCGCCACGTCGCTGTCCGACCTCACGCGCGTGGACGCGAGCCTCACCGACTCGTACAACGCGGTGGGCTACTGGACCACCTTCGCGGTGCGCGGCTTCCAGGTCGACAACCGCACCAACTTCCGCCGCGACGGGCTGCCCATCAACGCCGAGACGGTGCTGTCGCTGGACAACAAGTCGGACGTCGAGGTGCTCAAGGGCCTCAGCGGCATTCAGGCCGGCACCAGCGCGCCGGGCGGGCTGGTCAATCTCGTCGTCAAGCGTCCCGACCAGGACCTGCGCGACGTCGCCGTGTCGTGGGTCCAGCCCGGCCAGCTGGGCGTGGCCGCCGACCTGAGCCAGCGCTTCGGCGCGCAGCGCGCATTCGGCGTCCGCCTGAACCTGTCGGCCGACAAGCTCGACGCCAACGCGCGCGATGCCCGCGGCCACGCGCGCACGGCCTCCATCGCCACCGACTGGCGCCCCGATTCCCGCCACCTGCTCGAGTTCGAGTTCGAGCACAACGTGCAGTCCCAGCCCAGCGTGCCCGCCTTCAGCATGCTGGGCCCCGTGGTGCCCGATCCGCACTCGATCGACCCGCACGTCAACCTGAACGACCAGCCCTGGTCGCTGCCCGTGGTGACGCAGGGCAACACGATGTCGCTGCGCTACACCCAGGCGCTGAACGCGCAGTGGCGCTTCAAGGTGCAGGCGCTGCAGCAGCGGCTGGTGAGCAACGACCATCTCGCGTTCGCGTTCGGCGCCAACGAGGCCTGCGACCCCTGCGACCGTTTCGCGGCCGACGGCACCTACGCCCTCTACGACTTCCGCAGCGACGACGAGCGCCGCCAGACGCGCGACCTCGACGTGTCGCTGTCCGGCGAGTTCGACACCGGCCCGCTGCGGCACGCGCTCACGGTGGGCACGCTGCAGACCCGCTTCACCGGCCGCTTCAACGACGAGGCCTACAACTTCGTGGGCATCGGCAACATCGCCGGCACGGCCATGGTGCCGTCCAACCCGGCGCTGACCACGCCCAACACCGACCGCACCGAGCGCAACAACGAGCTGTACCTGCGCGACTCGGTGCAGCTCGCGAGCGACTGGACGGCCTGGCTGGGCGTGCGCCACACGCAGCTGCGCCGGCAATCGGCCGAGACCTCCACCGGCAGCCCCGAGTTCGACACCGACTACCGGCAGACGTTCAGCACGCCGTGGCTGTCGCTGAGCCACCAGCTGACGCCGGCCGACATGGTCTACGCGAGCTGGGGCGAAGGCGTGGAGAGCACGCTCGCGCCGACGCACGGCGACGCGATCAACAACGGACAGCCGCTGTCGGCCACGCTGAGCCGCCAGTGGGAGTTCGGCTGGAAGCACGCCATCGGCGCCACCACATGGGGCCTGACCGCCTACGACGTGACGCAAGCCTACGCAAGCGACATCACGACGGACGGCACCACCGTGTACGGCCACGACGGCATCACCCGCTCGCGCGGCCTGGAGGCCGAGGCCCAGACACGCGCGGGCGCGTTCACGCTGCGCGCGTCGGCCATGCTGCAGCGCGTGCGCCGCGAGCAGGCAACCGACGCCAGCCAGGACGGGCTGCGTCCCACCAACGTGCCCGACAGCGCCGTGAAGTTGCTCGCGGCGTACGCGGTGCCGCAGGTGGACGGCCTGAGCATCCTGACCAACATGGCGTACGAAGGCGCGCGCGAGGTGCTGCCGGACAACAGCGTGCAGATCCCGGGCTGGACGCGCTACGACCTCGGCGCGCGCTACGTGCAGGCGCTGGGCACCACGACGCTGGTGTGGCGCGCGGGCGTCGACAACCTGTTCGATCGGCGGGCCTGGCGCGAGGCGCCCTACCAGTACGACCACGCGTATCTTTTCCCCCTCGAGCCGCGTACGTTCCACGCATCGCTCGAAGCAAAGTTTTGACGTTCTCCAAAAAATGGTTATACTGAGAGGCTTCGCAGTTCCCCGATAGCTCAGTTGGTAGAGCGCCGGACTGTTAATCCGTAGGTCCCTGGTTCGAGCCCAGGTCGGGGAGCCATCACTCCCTAGAGGATTGCGAAGAAACAGCGTCAAGCCCAGCCCTCCACCGGTTGGGCTTTTTGCTTTCTGGCTCGACAATCGCCGCCATCTTGAACGCGGAGACTCGATTGAAGAAGACCTTGACCGCCGCCGCGCTGTGCGCGCTCGCGACGCTGGCGCACGCCGCCGACGCCCGCCCGGAGTTCCCGCCCTTCGGCTTCGACCTGACGGCCCGCGACCTCTCCGCGAAGCCCGGCAACGACTTCTTCCAGTACGCCAACGGCCGCTTCCTCGCGCGCACCGCGATCCCGGCCGACGAGCAAGGCGTGTCGCGCCGCAGCGGCATGTCGCGCACCATCGACGACCGGCTGCACGCGATCCTCGAGGACCTGTCGCACGGCGTGGCCGAACAGCCCGCCGACCTGCGCGGCAAGGTGGGCGCGTTCTACGCCGCCTACATGGACGAGGCGCGCATCGAGCAGGCGGGCGTGCGCGCCCTCGCGCCCGAGCTCGACGCCATCCGCGCGGCCCCCGACCTGCCGGCGCTGGCCACGCTGATGGGCCGCTCCACCGTCGACGTGTTCCCGAGCCCGTTCTCGGTCTCGCTCGACGTCGACCTGAAGAAGCCCACGATCTATTCGGCCTATGTCTCGCAGGCCGAGCTGGGCCTGCCCGACATCGACTACTACCTGAAGCCCGACTACGCGAAGCAGCGCGACGCCTACGCCGCCTACATCGCCCGGATGCTGACGCTGGCCGGCTGGCCCGACGCGGACGCCGTCGCGCCCGAGGTGCTGGCGCTGGAGACGCGCATCGCCGCGGCGAGCTGGACCAAGGTGCAGCAGCGCGACGTGGTCGCCCAGTACCACCCCGTCTCGCGCGCGCAGTTGCAGGCGCTCGCGCCCGCGTTCGCGTGGGACGAGTTCCTGCAGGCCGCGCAGCTGGGCGACCGCGACACGCTGATCGCGATGCAGGACACCGCGTTCCCGAAGATCGCCGCCGCGGTGGCCGCCACGCCCCTGCCGGTGCTCAAGGCATGGATGGCGTTCCGCAGCCTCGACAACGCCGCCGGCTACCTGCCGCACGCCTTCGAGGACGCCGCGTTCGAGCTGCATGGCAGGACGCTCGGCGGCCAGGCCGAACAGGCGCCGCGCTGGAAGCGCAGCCTGTACGTGGTCGCGGGCAAGGACTGCGACATCGACCCGCACGCCTGCTTCGGCACGCTGCAATGGGCCGTCGGCCAGGCCTACGCCGAACGCTGGTTCCCGCCGGCCGCCAAGGCCCGCATGACGGCGCTGGCCGTCAACCTCAAGAAGGCGTTCCGCGCGCACATGGAGGCGCTGACCTGGATGGGCCCCAGCACCAAGGCCGAGGCGCTGCGCAAGCTCGATGCGGTCACCATCAAGGTGGGCTACCCCGACAAGTGGCGCGATTACGCCGGTGTCGTCATCCGCCGCGACGACCTGATGGCCGACGTGCGTGAGGCCGCCGCCGACGACTGGGCCTTCGTGGTCCGGCGCAGCACGGGGCCGGTCGACCGGAGCGACTGGGGCATGACGCCGCAGATCAACGACGCGTACAGCGGCAACCTGCAGGACATCGTGTTCCCCGCCGGCATCCTGCAGCCGCCGATCTTCGACGCCGCCGCCGACGACGCGATCAACTACGGCGCCGCCGGCGGCGTGATCGGCCACGAGATCACGCACCAGTTCGACGACCAGGGCCGCACAGTGGACGCCGACGGCATCCTGCGCGACTGGTGGACGCCCGCCGACGCGGCGGCGTTCAAGGCGCGCACGGTGGTGCTGGGCGCGCAGTACGCGCAGTACGAGCCGCTGCCGGGCCTGCACCTCAACCCGGACCTGACGATGGGCGAGAACCTGGCCGACCTCGGCGGCCTCACCATCGCGCTCGACGCGTACCACGCCTCGCTGGCCGGCAAGCGCGCTCCGGTGCTCGGCGGCCTCACCGGCGACCAGCGCGTGTTCCTCGGCTGGGCCCAGGCCTGGGCCGGCAAGTCGCGGCCCGAGACCGTGCGCCGCCTCAACAGCAGCGACCCGCACAGCCGCCCCAAGTTCCGCGTCAACGGCGTCGTGCGCAACATCGACGGCTGGTACAAGGCCTTCGGCGTGAAGCCGGGGGACGCGCTCTACATCCCGCCGGAGAAGCGCGTCCGCGTCTGGTAGGAGCGCTCAACGCGCCTCCGGTGACCCGATGGCGCTCAGCGCGCCTCCGGTAACCCGATGGCGCTCAGCGCGCCTCCGGTAACCCGATGGCGCTCAACGCGCCTCCGGTAACCCGATGGCGCTCAACGCGCCTCCGGTAGACACGATGGCGCTCAACGCGCCGCGATGCACTCGATCTCGACGCGCGCGCCGAGCGCCAGGCCCGCGCAGCCGAATGCGCTGCGCGCGGGCATGGCCTGGTCGACGAAGAACTCGCGCCACACGCCGTTGAACGCCGCCCACTCGCCGATGTCGGCCAGCATGATGGTGCAGCGAAGCAGGCTGGCCAGGCCGAGGCCCTGCGCCTCGAGCACGGTACGGATGTTGGCCAGCGCCTGGCGCGCCTCGGCCTCGATGCCGCCCTCCACCAGCGCAAGCGTGCCGGGCACGTTGCCCAGCTGGCCAGACAGGAAGACGAGGCCGCCGAGCGCCGTGCCCTCGCAGAACGGCACCGACGCGGGCAGCACGCGCCCACTGTTGAAGCGTTCGATCTGCGCGCTCATCGACTCATCCCCATGGCTTGCTCCAGCGCCGCCGGATCGTAGACGCGGCCGCCCTTGATGGTGCGCCACACGTGGCGGATGTCCGCGATGTTGCGCGTCGGATCGCCGGCTATCAGCACCATGTCGGCCTGGCGGCCCGGCGCGATGAAGCCGCGCTGGCTCGGGCCGGCCACCCCCAGCACCTGCGCGGGCACCAGCGTGGCCATGCGCAGCACCTCGGGCGCGGGGATGCCGGCCTGCACGTAGAGTTCGAGCTCGTTGTGCAGCGTGTAGCCGGCGAAGCCGTCGGTGCCGGGCATCAGCGTGATGCCGTCGTCGTAGAGCGTCTTCAGCAGCTTGAGCAGCGACGGCAGCGCCTGCGCGTAGGCGGCCTCCTTGCCGGGCGGCACGGCCACGGCGCCAGACAGCAGGCGGCGCCGCGTGACGGGCGGAAAGCGATCGATCATGGCGCACAGGCTGCGGGCGCAGGCGCCCGGCGCGCCGGAGAACAGGTCCTGCAGCACGGACACGGTCGGGTCGAGCACCGTGTGGTGCTGGCGCAGCAGCGTCACGAAGTCGGCGAACTCGGGCGAGTCCAGCCTCAGCCCCTGCAGCTTCTCGGCCATCACCGTGTAGCGATCCTTGGTGCGCGTGTCGGCCACTTCGGGGAAGAAGTTCAGCACGATGAAGTTCAGGTGCTGGATCTCGTCGGCGCCGGCCTCCACGAACTGGCGCGCCACCATGAAGGCCGGCACGTGGCCACTCACGCGCAGGCCGCGCGCGTGCGCCATGTCGGCGATGGGCCCGACAAGCGCGGGAGGGAACGAGGAGTAGATCTTGATCTGCTCGTAGCCGTGGGCGGCGTACCAGTCGACCGCGGCCTGGGCCTGCGCGCGCGTCTCGATGCGCACGTCGGTGGGTCCGGCCAGCGGGCCGGTGCCCTCGACGATGCCGGCCAGCACCACGCGCGGGCCCAGCTCGGTGCCGGTGTCGAAGCGCTTGACGCGCGCCAGCAGCGGCACGTTGTCGTTGGCCATGTCGCGTCCGCTGGTGACGCCGGCGATGAGGTCGAAGGTGCCGTCCACGCCGGCGAAGTGCTGGTGCACGTCCCACAGGCCGGGCATCAGGAAGCGGCCCGCCGCGTCGATGACCTCGGTGTCGGCGGAAGCGGGGCCGGCGTCGTCGGGATCGACGCGCACGACGTGCTCGCCCTGCACCAGCACGCGCATGTCGTCGCGCACCGTGAGGTCGCGCGGGTCGAACAGGCGCGCGTGGCGGATCAGCAGCGCGCCGGCGGGCACGTGCGTCAGGCGGCGCGCCACGTCGGCGCTCCAGGCCTGGTCGGCGGCGCCCTGCGCGGCCTGCAGCCGCGGCAGCATCGGCTTGAGCTCGGCGACCAGCACCTCGAACCAGTCGTCGATGACGGCGGCGGTGGCGCCCTTCTCGTCCAGCCACACGGGCACCGGCGTGAACTCGATGCCGCCGATGCGGTACAGCGTGAGCACGTGGCCCGCGGCCGTCAGTTGCGTGCCGCGCTCCAGCCACGCCTCGCCGGCCGGCAGCAGCTTCAAGCGCCGGCCCGGCGCCTTGAGCAACGCGCGGGCGAGCACGCCCATGAACTCGGGCGGCGCGTTGGCCGGCAGGTAGAACGCGCCCGGCGCGGCCGAGCCCGCCTCGAGGCGGTTCTTCCACGAGGCCTTGCCGGCCGTCACGTCGAAGTGCTCGGCGAGCGGCACCTTCCAGTAGTCGTTGCCCTCGGCGTCGTAGGCCACCGGCAGTCCCTGCGCGTCGACCGACCAGCGCGCATGGATGCGGTCGCCGCGCCCGCGCTCGCTGAAGCCGTAGTCGGCCTCCATGACGCCGTCCGGCAAGGCCTTCAGCTTCTGGCTGCCGACGGCCACGCCGTGGATCTGCACGTCGTCGTCGTGCGCGAGGGCCGGCGAGCCGCCGACGATGAAGGCCAGGGCGGCGAGCAGGGCCGGCAGGCGGCGCGGCGATTGACGCATGGTGGTTCCTCGACGTGTCAGGCGGCCGACCAGGCCTCGGCCATCAGGCGGCGGAAGTTGCCGCCCAGGATCTTCTCGATGCGCGCCTCGCCGTGGCCGCGCGCGCCCAGCAGGTCGGCCAGGCGCTGGAACTGCGTGGGGCCGCACAGGTCGGGCAGGAAGGTGGTGACGTCGGCCGTCTCGCCCGGCGCGCCGATGCCCAGCGCGCGGCGTTGGGCGATCTCGTCTTCCAGCTGGCGCCGGTAGGCCGCCATGTCGTCCTGCGCGGTGGTGCCGCCGTCGGTGCCGAGACCGACGTGGTCCTCGCCGCACACCGCGATCGCGTGCTCCAGGTGCGCCACCAGGTCGGCGGCCATCGGCTGGCCGGCCAGGCGCAGGTACGGCATGAAGTACAGGCCGAGGACGCCGCCGCGCTCGGCCAGCAGGCGCAGCTCGGCGTCGCTCTTGTTGCGCGGGTGGTCGGCCACCGCGCGGCACGCGGCGTGCGTGATCGCCACGGGCTTGCGCGCCAGCGCCAGCGCGTCGAGGCAGGTCTTCTCGCTGCTGTGGCTCAGGTCCACCAGCACGCCCTCGGCCTGCAGGCGCTCCACCACCTCGGCGCCGAAGCGCGACAGGCCCTGGTCGTCGGGCACGGTGGCGCCGTCGCCGACCGCGTTGCGGCCGTTGTAGGTGAGCTGGATCACGCGCACGCCCATCTTGGCGAACAGGCGCACGCGGTCGATCTGGCGGCCCAGCATCTCGGTGTTCTGGAAGCCGTAGATGACGCCGACCTGGCCGGCCTCGGCGGCCGCGGCGATGTCGCCCACGTGGAGCACCCGGCGCAGCGCGCCCGGGTGCCGCGCGATGAAGGCGTTCCAGCCGGTGATGTCGCGCACCGTCTCGCAGAAGGGATCGGCGGTGCCGGCGACGTGGCCCAGCGTGATGTTGACCGCCGACAGCCCCGCGCTGCGCGCGTCGGCCAGGGAGCGCGCATCGACGCTGCGGGCGCCGCCCAGGTAGACGGCGGCGTTCGCGGCCGCGGCGTCGGGATGCGACGGCGGCGGCAGGTTGGGGTTGTCCAGCACGCCCAGGGCGTTGATGGTCGCGTAACGGGTCTCGATCACGGCATCCTCGGTGCAGTCAGTCGGCGGGCCATCGCGAAGAGGGCCGCGCGGGGCTGGCTGCCAGATGCCAGCAACGACGTCGCCTTCCGGGCGCGACATCGGGGTTATCGAATTGGCGGTGGGCCGACGGCCCGCTTCGGATCGGCGCCCGCTTCGCGGCGGTGCCTTTCGGCACCGCGGCAACGATGTCGAGTGACTAGAACGTTATTCTAGAATACTATTCCACACATGGCGAGAAAAAATTTGTCCGCCGCGCAGGCGGCCGCGCCCGACCGGTTGCTGGCGAATGCCTTTCCCGAAGCGCGCCAGGCGAGCCGGCGCAGCGTGCTGCGCCATGCGCTGGCGCTGTTCAACGAGAACGGCGTCGAGGCGACGACCATCGACGACCTGCGCCGCGCCAGCGGCCAGAGCGTGGGCACGATCTACCACCACTTCAAGAACAAGGAAGGCGTGGTCGCGGCGCTGTTCTTCGCCCTGTTCGACGACCAGAGCCGCGCGATCGCCGAGCGCATCGCCGGCGTCGCGGACGGCCACGCGGTGGTGGACGCGCTGATCGCGGCCTACACGGCGTGGATCACCGCGAACCCGGAAGGCGCGCACTTCGTGTTCGTCGCCCGCGATCCGGTGGACCAGGGACCGCACGCCGCCGGCCTGCAGGAACGCCTGCTGGCGCGCTACGAGCCGATCGACGAGATCCTGGCGCGGGACGCCGCCGCCGGCCGCATCCTGCCGCTGCCGCCTGACCTGATCCCGGCGCTGGTGCTGGGCGCCACGGAGTTCTACGCACGCGGCTGGCTGGCCGGCCGGCGCCAGGCCACGCCGGCAAGCCACGCGCAGCGCTTCGCGATCTCGGCGTGGCGCGCGCTGACGGGCTGAGCGAAAAGGGGTTCTTCGCCGATCTGCAGGGAACGCACTGAGCATGCGCAAATGGGCAGGGTCCGTGGGGGGTCCAGGGACTTGGAATCCGCCAAGGCGCGTACTTCGCTTTGCGGGGCGCGCGGTCAGGCACGACTCACCGGGGGAGTCTGTTTTGTTCGTGTCCCCCGTCGGCCTGCGGCCTCCTCCTCCTTGACCTCACAAAACAGACTCCCCCGCCTCGC
>Ga0055529_1001134_pt1 | contig 11334 bp, 13 predicted proteins | sample AraplaCol_mCL_r2_FD_55007 | JGI IMG/M metagenome (GOLD analysis project Ga0055529, IMG submission 55007) | Arabidopsis root microbial communities from North Carolina, USA - plate scrape CL_Col_mCL_r2 | ecosystem: Host-associated > Plants > Roots > Endosphere | place: USA: North Carolina...
GTGCTGTTTCTGACGAGCGTGGGCGCGGTGGCCATCAGCCCGGCCTTGTACAAGTCCTTGCCCTACGATCCGGTCAAGGGCTTCAAGCCCATCTCCAAGATCGTCGACAACGCCACGGCTTTCGTCGTGAACAAGACCAACCCCGCGGTCGACGCCGCCGACTTCGTCAAGCGCTCGCGCGCGGCCGCGAGCCCGGTGCCCATCGGTTCGTCGGGCGTGGGCAGCATTCCGCATTTGACGCTGGAAATGTTCGCCGACGTCACCAAGGCCAACGTGATGCACGTGCCCTACAAAGGCGCGGCGCCGGTCATCAACGATCTCCTGGGCAACCAGGTGGCCGGTTTCTTCGGCGACGTGCCCGGCCTCATCAGCCTGATCAAGTCCGGGCAGCTCAAGGCGCTGGGCCTGGCCGCGCCCGCGCGCCTGCCGCAGCTGCCGCAAGTGCCCACGCTGGCCGAGCAGGGCATAACGGGAGTGCAGACCAACAACTGGTACGGCCTGCTGGCCCCGGCGTCCATGCCGTCCGCGCTGGTCGACAAGCTCAACGCCGACGTGCGCGCCGCGTTGCGGGCGCCCGAAGTGCGTGACCGGCTCGAGCGGCTGGGCTGCCAGCCGGCGCCCACCAGCCCGCAGGAGCTGGCCGCGCTCATCGCGTCCGATCGCCAGAAGTGGTCGGACCTGATCAAGCGCAAGAACATACACATGGATTGATCGCATGAGCGCATTTCGCATCGCTCCCGTGGAGCCGGGCACGCGCCCGCAAGTGGCGGACATCGAGGCGCGCATCATGGCCGCCCGCGGCCGCATCACGCCCCTGTACCAGGTGCTGCTGAACAGTCCGCCGGTGGTCGAGGGCTGGGAGGCCATGCTGACGGCGATACGCCGGAAGACCTCGCTGGCGCCGCGCTTGCGCGAACTCGTCATTCTGCGCGTGGCGGTGCTGAACCGCGCGCCTTATGAATTCGAGGCCCACGTGCCGCACGCGCGCGCCGCGGGACTGACCGATGAGGTCATCGAGGGTTTGCGCACCTATGCCGCGCCGGACGCGGTGCAGGGCTTGAGCGCCGAGGAGCGCGACGTGCTGGCGCTTACCGACGCCATGACGCGCGACATCGAAGTGCCGGACGCGGTATTCGAGCCGTTGCGCGCGCATTTCGACGAGCAGGGCTTGATCGAACTGGCCGCGACCGTGGCGGCGTACAACATGGTGTCGCGCTTTCTGGTGGCGCTGCGCATCGGACATTGAGCCAGCACGGAGCAATCGCGATGGAGCGGGTTTTGTTGATCAAGGTGCCGGCGAGGTTGGGCGTCCTGGCGGTCGGTCGCATTCGNGCCGCGCTGTCCGAGGGACTGGCCTTGTCGGTGGACGCGTGCGCCGCGGTCGAGATCGAGGAATCGTATGTGTATTGCCGGGCACAGGGCAAGGCCGAAGCGGCGCTGGAGATCGTTCGCCGCCGCGTGGCGACGGTCTGTCCGCCAGGCAGCCGGACCGTGTCGCTCGAGGGCATGCTGCATTTGCGCAGCGAACCGGGCGGCATCGATGCGCCCTGGCACTACGTCGTCGAAACCGACGTCGCGCCCGAAAGCGAGCAAGACTTCAACGATTGGTATACCGAGGAACACATGCCGGGCCTGGCCGCCGTGCCCGGCACGGCGCGCGCCGACCGCTATCTGAGCAAGGACGGGACGCCGCGCTATTACGCCTGCTACGACCTGCGCACCCGCGAGACCTTCGGCAGCCCGCCCTGGCTGGCCGTGCGCGCAACGGATTGGAGCAGCCGCGTCCGTCCGTCGTTTCGCAATACCAAGCGCACGATGTTCACGCGCGTCCTGGGTTGANCCGGGCAGGCCGGCGGCAATGGTCCGCCGGCTTGCGCGTCAGTTCAACTTGCCCAGCAGCAGGAACTCCATCAGCGCCTTCTGCACGTGCAGGCGATTCTCGGCTTCGTCCCAGACCACGCTTTGCGGGCCTTCCAGGACTTCGGCGGTGACTTCCTCGCCGCGATGAGCGGGCAGGCAGTGCTGGAAAACGGCTTGAGGGTCGGCCACCGCCATCATGTCGGCGTCCACCCGCCAGTCGGCGAAGGCCTTGCGGCGGGCTTCGTTCTCGGCCTCGTAGCCCATGCTGGTCCACACGTCGGTGGTGACCAGATGGGCGCCGCGGCAGGCTTCCTTCGGATTCTTGAACTGCTTGAGCACGGCGGGCGAAGGCGAGCCGGTGCGCGCCGGATCGAGTTCATAGCCCGAAGGAGCCGACACGTGCAGGGTGAAGCCCAGCAGTTCGGCGGCATGCAGCCACGTGTAGGCCATGTTGTTGGCGTCGCCCACCCAGGCCACGATCTTGCCGGCGATGGGGCCGCGGTGCTCGATGAAGGTGAGAAGGTCGGCCAGGATCTGGCAGGGATGGAATTCGTTGGTCAGGCCGTTGATGACGGGCACGCGCGAATGGGCCGCGAAGCTCTCGATGCGAGCCTGCTCGAAGGTGCGGATCATCACGATGTCGACCATGCGCGAAATGATGCGCGCGGTGTCTTCTATGGGCTCGGCGCGGCCCAGCTGGGAGTCGGAGGAGGTCAGGTTGATGACCGAGCCGCCCATCTGGTACATGCCGGCCTCGAACGAGACGCGGGTGCGGGTGCTGGCTTTTTCGAACACCATGGCCAGCGTGCGGTCCACGAGCGGCATGTGGGGCTCGTAGCGCTTGAACTTGTCCTTGATGATGCGGGCGCGATCCAGGACGTAGTTCAGTTCGTCGGCCGAAAAGTCCTTGATCTGCAGGAAGTGCCGCAGCGGGGCGGGCTTGCCCTGGGGGGAGGGAGTCGCGGTCATGGTCGAAATCGCAAAGCCAGGTTGGCAAAAAGATCCATCATATACAATTCGGGCGCGGGCCGATTTGCGGCCCCCAGGCCGACCGGGCCGGGGCTACGTGCAAGGCCGGCCCGCGGTAAATCAGAAACATGACTGTCCGACAATTTCTCATCTATGGCGTGACCGAAAGCGGCAGCCGCTTTCGCCCCAGCGACTGGGCCGAACGCCTTGCCGGCGTCATGGCGCAATTTCGCCCGCCCGGCGTGGCCGGCACGCATCTGACCTATTCGCCCTACGTGCTGCCGGTCGATCTGGACGGCGTCAAGGGCATCGTGGTCGACCAGCGCCTGCGCGAGCTCGAGCCCCTGGCCTACAAGTTCGTGGTGGATTTCGCCCGGGACAACAAGCTCAAGACCGAAGAGCGCGAGTGCGAAAGCAAGGCCTGAGGGTTTGCAGATCCGGGGTTTGAACCCGAGGATCCGCAATCCAGGGGTGCGAACCCGACGCTCAAAACAAAAAGGATGCCGCAAGGCATCCTTTTGCATTTGCCGATTCTGTCTGCCTGCCGCGAAGAGGGAAGCCTCGCGCGTAGATACGGTAGGCGCGCGGGGCGCGGCAGGGCAGTGGCGGTCAGGCCAGCGCCTTGACGGCCGCAGCCAGGCGGCTCTTGTGGCGAGCGGCCTTGTTCTTGTGGATGATGTGCTTGTCGGCCACGCGGTCGATGACGCCGGTGGCTTTTTGCAGCGTGTCGGCAGCGACAGCCTTGTCGCCGGCTTCGATGGCCTGGCGAACGCGCTTGATCGCGGTACGCAGCATCGAACGCAGCGATGAATTGTGTTTGTTGCGCTCAACCGATTGACGGGCGCGCTTACGAGCTTGGGCAGTATTGGCCATGGTGTATTCGGTAAATTAAGAATTCGGCAAAGTCCAACATTTTAGCGGGCTTTCCCTTATGGCGCAAGGATTTGCCGCAAAACCAGGCTAGGCGGGGTTGTGCGGGGTGCNGGGTGNGCCGTATTGGCCCGCATGGTTCCTGGCATGCGCCTGGATCAGNTCGACCGAGGTGTACCAGGGGGTGATCCGGCGTATCCGGATGGGCATGTCGGTTTGCAGGGCGCGCAGCGCCGCGTCGCTGTCGTCCAGCGGGTAGCGGCCGCTGGCCAGCAGGCCGCCGGCCGCCACCGAGATGCACAGGGGGCCCTCGCGATAAGGGCGCAGGGCATCGATCACCTCGAGCAGCGGCCGGTCGTGGACGTCGATCCAGCCGGTTTCCCAGGCAGTGTCGGCCAGCAGGTCGGGCCGCGGAGCGCCGATGAGGGCGTTGTCGAAGCGGGTGCCGGTGCCGGCGGGAAGCGTGGCCCGCGTGCCCGTCGCGGTTGCGATCTCGACCTCGCTGTCCGGGGCGACGACCAGGGTGCGGCGCATTTGCTGGCGGACCATGACACGCGAACCGGAGGGGCGGATGACGCCTTCGCTCGTGCGGATCAGGAAGGGGCGCGCCGCGTCGGGCTGGGCGGTGAGCGACACGGCGCCTTCGCGCAAGTGCAGTGTGCGTTCTTTGCCGGTATAGAGCAGATCGACCCGGGTGCGGGCGTTCAGCAGCAGCTGGCTGCCGTCAGGGAGGCGATGCAGGCGGCGTGCGCCCGTCGGGGTGGCCAGATCGTTGGTCAGGCCGGCCAGCGGGTAATAGGCATTGGTGGCCGCGGCGCCGGCCGCGGCACCGCCCAACGCGACCAGGCCGCCAAGGAAATGACGCCGGTCAAGCCGGGGCTCGCCGCCATGCGGGGGCGGCCTGCTGCGACCGAAACGCAATAGCATCAGCCAGTTCACGACTTGATCGGAAAAAGTTTCTGAGAGAAATTCATCGTTACATCCCCTAAACACTAACCGATGCGTAGACGGATGGCNGGCATCAGAGAGGAGGGGATTGTGAATTCCTGCAAATTCGAGGGAAAATTTTTTCTTGGNCTATGANATGCCGCGATCGGNCATTCATGAATTCCACAGCAAATTTATGTNTTAACGGCGGAAATCGCAGAAATTAAATAAACCAGCTTTTAAATTTAAAGTAAAAATATGTGTTTTTCAACAATATTTGTCACTTATCGGACTAAGTGTAACTTGTGTGGCGCGGGGCAAGGCCGATAAGGGCGTAGCCCTGCCGGCCCCGCGCTTGCAGCGGGGGCGATAGGCGGGGCGAGAGGGGGGTCAGCGGACCGCGCCGGGGCGGCCGAAATCGGCCGGCCGGAAGCCGGTGGCGAACAGCAGGGCGAAATAGACGGCGGCGGCGGCGGCCATGACAGTGGCCAGCCACAGCACGCGCTGGCCCGGATGGGCCTGCAAGGCGATCCAGTCCAGCCGGCTGCCGGCATAGGCGAGCACGACGGCCATGCCCGCCAGCGCGGGCAGGATGCGAAGGAGGAACCGGCCCCAGCCGGGCTCGGGGCGGTAGACCTCGCGCCGGCGCAGGACGACGAGCAGGGCGGCGGAATTGACGCAGGCGCCCAGTCCGATGGACAGGGCCAGGCCGGCGTGGGCGAAGAACGGCACGAAGATCAGGTTGAAGATTTGCGTGAGCACCAGCACGGCGACGGCGATTTTGACCGGGGTGCGGATGTCCTGCCGGGCGTAGAAGCCGGGTGCCAGGATTTTCACCGACAGCAGGCCGATCAGGCCGACCGAATAGGCGATGACGGCCACGCGGGTCTGCTGCACGTCCGAGGCATGGAAGGCGCCGTAGTTGAACAGCGTGGCCACCAGCCCGTCGGACAGCAGGGCCATGCCGAGGACGGCGGGCAGGCCCAGCAGCAGCGTCAGGCGCAGGCCTGCGTCGATCAGGTGGCTATAGGTGTCGTGATCTTGCTTGGCGTACGCGGCCGAGAGGCTGGGCAGCAGCACGGTTCCCAGCGCCACGCCCAGGATCGCCGTGGGAAATTCCATGAGCCGGTCGGCGAAGGACAGCCAGGTCACGCTGCCGGGCCTGAGCCAGGTGGCGATGTTGGTGTTGATCAGGAGCGAGATCTGCGCGACGGACACGCCCAGGGTGGCAGGGCCCATCTGGCGGATGATGCGTTTGACCGTGGGGTCGCTCCAGGCCTCTGCCAGGCGCGTCTTGAGCAGGCGCGGCGCCAGGCCGATGTGCGCCAGCTCGGCCCATTGCACGGCCAGCTGCAGCACGCCGCCCATCATCACGCCGATGGCCAGGCCGAAGATCGGCAGGCCCAGGTGCGGCGAGATCCACAGGCAGGCGCCGATCATGCACAGATTGAGCAGCACCGGCGTGAAGGCGGGGATGGCGAAGCGGCGCCAGGTGTTGAGCACGCCCGTGGCGAAGGCCGCCAGGGACATGAACAGGATGTAGGGAAACATGAAGCGCGTCATGCTGACCGCAGCGGAGAATTCCTCGCCGCGGCCGTGGTCGCGCAGGCCGCTGGCGATCAGGGTCACGACCCAGGGCGCCGCGACGATGCCGACGATGACCAGCAGCGTCAGCACGGCGGTCAGCAGCAGGGCCACGCGGTCGAGCAGGGGGCGTATGCCCTCGTCGCCGTGCTTCTGCCGCGCCGCGCCGAGTATGGGCACGAAGGCCTGCGAGAAGGCGCCTTCGGCGAAGAGGCGGCGCAGCAGGTTGGGAATGCGGAACGCGACCCAGAAGGCGTCGGTGATGGGGCCGGCGCCGAAGGTGCGTGCGATGAGCGTGTCGCGGGCCAGGCCGCTGATGCGTGAAACCAGGGTGAGGCCGCTGATGACAGCGGCCGACTTGAACAAGGCCAAGGACGATCCCGGTTACTTCGGCGGCATGCGGATCGCGCCGTCCAGGCGGATGACTTCGCCGTTGAGCATCTCGTTGGTGACGATGCTGTAGACCAGCTTGGCGTAGTCTTCGGGGCGGCCCAGGCGCGAGGGGAAGGGAATGGCGGCGGCCAGCGAATCCTGCACTTCCTGGGGCATGCCGAAGATCATGGGCGTGCCGAAGATGCCGGGGGCGATGGTCATGCAGCGGATGCCCGTGCGCGACAGGTCGCGCGCGATGGGCAGGGTCATGCCTGCCACGCCGGCCTTGGAGGCCGCATAGGCGGCCTGGCCGATCTGGCCGTCGAAGGCCGCGACCGAGGCGGTGTTGATGAGCACGCCGCGCTCGCCGGTGGCGTCGGGCGTGTTGGCGCTCATGGCCTCGGCGGCCAGGCGCATCATGTTGAAGCTGCCGATCAGGTTGATCGAGACGACTTTCTGGAAGAGGGCGAGCGGGTGCGCGCCTTCTTTGCCGACGATCCTGGCTGCAGGGGCCACGCCGGCGCAGTTGACCAGGCCGAAGAGCGCGCCGAGCGACTTGGCCTTGGCGACCACGGCCTGCCCGTCGGCTTCCTGGGTGACGTCGCAGTGCACGTAGTGTTGGCCGAGTTCCTTGGCCAGGGCCTGGCCGGGCTCGTCCTGCAGGTCGGCGATGACGACCTTGGCGCCGTTGGCCGTGAGCATGCGCACGGTGCCGGCGCCCAGGCCGGATGCGCCGCCGGTGACGATGAATACCTTGTTTGCGATTTCCATTTGATTCAGCCTTGCAGGGCGCCGAGCAGGCGCTGGGTGATTTCGTCCACGCTGCCCACGCCGGAGATCTTGCGGTACTTGGGCGCGACGGCGGCCTCGCGGGCCGACCAGCCCGAGTAGTAGTCGACCAGCGGGCGGGTCTGCTGCTGGTAGACGTTCAGGCGGTTGCGCACGGTTTCCTCGCGGTCGTCGTCGCGCTGCACCAGCGGCTCGCCGGTGACGTCGTCCTTGCCTTCGACCTTGGGCGGGTTGAACACCACGTGGTAGGAGCGGCCGCTGGCCGGGTGCACGCGCCGGCCGCTCATGCGGGTGATGATGTCGCTGTCGGGCACTTCGATCTCGACCACGTAGTCCAGTTTGACGCCGGCGTTTTTCAGGGCGTCGGCCTGCGGGATGGTGCGGGGAAAGCCGTCGAAGAGGTAGCCGGACGCGCAGTCGGGCTGCTTGAGGCGGTCCTGCACCAGGCCGATGATGATCTCGTCCGATACCAGGCCGCCCGCGTCCATGACCTTCTTGGCGGCCAGGCCCAGCGGGGTGCCGGCCTTGACGGCGGCACGCAGCATGTCTCCTGTCGAGATCTGCGGGATGCCGTAGCGCTGGGTCAGGAAAGCGGCCTGAGTGCCTTTGCCGGCTCCGGGCGGTCCAAGCAGGATGAGACGCATCGTTTGGCTCCTAATGGGGATGTTGTGTTCTTTTTCAGGCTGCTCGCGTAGTGCGCGGGCAACGCGGAGTAATGAAGTTTTATAACCGATTTGCCTCGTACCAAGCCCGGACGCGCTCCAGGTCGGCGGGCGTGTCCACGCCGGCCGCGGGGGCCTGGGCCGCGCGGTGCACCGCGATGGCGTGGCCGTATTCCATGGCGCGCAGCTGCTCGAGCGATTCGAATTTTTCCAGCGCGCCCTGCGGCAGTTGCGGAAAGCGGCGCAGGAACGAAACGCGGTAGGCGTAGATGCCGATGTGGTGCAAAGCAGGCAAGCCTGCCGGCAGGGATGCCCGTTCGCCGCCGGGCCGCCCCAAGGCGAACGGGCCCCATTCGTCCCGCGCCCAAGGGATGGGCGCGCGCGAGAAGTACAAGGCGCGGCCGTCCTGGGCGCACACCACTTTCACCGCATTGGGGTTGAAGAGCGCTTCGGCGTTGGCGACCGGACAGGCGCAGGTGGCGATGTCGGCCCAGGGCGAGGTGGCCAGGCACGCGGCCACCGCGTCGATGAGTTCGGGTTCGATAAGGGGCTCGTCGCCCTGCACGTTGACCACTACGGCGTCGTCGGGCAGGCCCAGCCGCTGCACCGCTTCGGACAGGCGGTCGGTGCCGGTGGCGTGGTCGGCGCGGGTCATCAGCGCGCTGTAGCCGTGCGCCTGGACGGCGGCCAGCACGCGCGCGTCGTCGGTGGCCACGTGGATGGGGCCTGCGCCGGACTGGCTGGCGCGTTCGGCCACGCGCACCACCATGGGCTTGCCGGCGATGTCGGCCAGCGGTTTGTCCGGCAGGCGGGTTGAAGCGGCGCGGGCGGGGATGATTACGGTGTAATCCACGGCGCGGCGAAGCTTAGGCCGCGGAGGTCGTGGCGGGCGCCGCGTCGAGGTCGCGCGCCTCGGGTTCCAGCATGACGGGAATGCCGTCGCGCACGGGAAAGGCCAGGCGGTCGGCCTGGCAGATGAGCTCGGCCTGCGGGCGGTCGAATTGCAGACGGCCCTTGCACAAGGGACAAACGAGAATGTCGAGCAGGCGGGATTCCATGCCTGTCATTCTAAATCAGAATGACCGGGCCGGGTCCGGATCAGCCGTGATCGCGGCCGGTTTTGCGCGCGATGGCCGTGCTCAGCCAGGCTGTCAGGTCGACGGGTTCGAAGCGCGCATGCACGCCGACTTCCCACAGCCGCGGGTCGCCCAGGCGTCCGCATTTGACGGCGTCCTTGGCGGTGACGAGGATCTGCTCGGACCGCAGCGGGCCGAAAGGCGAGTCGGCATAAGCGTAGTGATCGGGCAGGGGCAGGGTTTCGGCCAGGGGGATGCCGGCCGCGCGCAGCGTGTCGAAGAAGCGCTGCGGATTGCCGATGCCGGCCGCCGCCGCGACCGGCGGGCCGGCGGCGAAATCGGCCAGGGGACGCGTACTGCCGTCCGACAGATGGCGGGCCGGACCGGGTTCGAGCCGCATGGACAGCCGCAGGGGGCCGGCGTGAGGCACGGCCTGTTTCGCTTCCATCGGGTCCGCGTCGGCGGGCGCAGAGCCGAGGTTGGTGATGACGGCATCGACTTCGCGCAGGCGCGCGGGCGGCTCGCGCAGGGGCCCCGCGGGCAGCAGGCGGCCGTTGCCCAGGCCGCGTTCGTCCTGCACCACGATTTCCACGTCGCGCGCCAGCTGCAGGTGCTGCAGGCCGTCGTCGGCGATGATGACGTCGACCTCGGGGCAGGCGCGCAGCAGGGCCTGCGCGGCCAGGACTCGCCTGGGATGCACGGCCACGGGAACGGCGGCGGCGCGGGCGACGAGCGCCGGCTCGTCGCCGTAGTCGGCCGGGTCCAGGTGCGCGCCCAGCCCGACGCGCGGTTCACGGCCGACGCGCACGCCGTAGCCGCGGCTGACCACGCCCGGCGTCCAGCCCTGCGCGTACAGGCCTTGCGCGATGGCGATCACGACCGGTGTCTTGCCCGTGCCGCCCACGTAGAGATTGCCGACCACGACCACGGGCACCGGCGCGCGCCAGGCGGTCTTGCGGCCGCTGCGGTACGCCTCGCGCTTGGCGCCCACGACTTGGCCCGCGATCCAGGACAGGGGGGCCAGCAGGCGCGGCAGCAAGCCGTTCCGCTGCCATTGCCGCTGGAGATAGGCGCGGGCGTTCACAAGCGCCTGTTCAGGCCGAGGGGGCTATGCGCCGGCCGGGCATCGCTCATCGGCTGGTCTGGGCGGCGAAGTTGAGACGTACGATGCCAGCCTGCTTGGCTGCTTCCATCACGTTGACGACGGACTGGTGCGTGGCCTGGGCATCGGCGTTGATCATGAGCAGGGGCGAGGATTTGCCCTGCGCGGCCTGGGTGAGCGCCCGGGCGATGTCGGCCGTCGTGCTGCCGTCGATCAGGTTGCCGTTGAGCGCGTAGTGTCCGTCCTGGCTGACGGCGATCTGCAGCGGGGCGGATTCCTGCTGCTCGGCCGCGGCTTGCGGCAGGGTGATCTTGAGCCGGGTGAAATGGGCGAACGAGGTGGTCGCCGCCAGGAAGATCAGTATGACCAGCAATACGTCGATGAGCGGGATCAGGTTGATCTCGACATCGTCGCGGCCGCGGCCATTGCCCCGGAAGTTCATGCGCGCGACTCCAGGGAGGCCAGATGGCGCGCCAGCTTGCCGGCCGTGAGCTCCATGGCGTTCAGGAGGTTGTCGACGCGCGAACGCAGGTAGCGGTGCGCGATCATGGCCGGGATGGCGATGAGAATGCCGAAACAGGTGTTGTAGAGCGCCACCGAAATGCCGTGCGCCAGTTGCGCCGGATCGCTGACGCCCGGTGCGTAGGCGCTGAAGATCTCGATCATGCCCACCACCGTGCCGAACAGGCCCATCAGGGGGGCGATGGCGGCGATGGTGCCGATGGCGGGCACGTAGCGGCCCAGGTCGTGGGCCACGGAGCGGCCGACGTCCTCGACCGCCATGCGCACGTCGGCGCGGGGCAGGCCGCGCTGGCGCAGCACTTCGGCCAGGATCCGGCCCAGCGGGGAATTGCGTTCGAGCTGCGACAGGGCTTCGGGGTTGTCCTGGTGGTTGCGCAGCATGTCGCGCACTTGTTCGATCAGGTCGCGGGGCATCACCAGGCTGCGGCGCAGGGACAGGAGACGCTCCACGACCAGGGCCAGCCCCAGGACGGAGGTGGCGAGCAGCGGCCAGATCGGCCAGCCGGCGGCTTCAAGGAGAGCTAGCAAAACGAAGGGCTCCGGTGCAACGGGGGAGTCATGAGGACGGCTGAATATGCACAGTATGCAGCCTGTCGGACTT
>Ga0055529_1001141_pt1 | contig 11244 bp, 9 predicted proteins | sample AraplaCol_mCL_r2_FD_55007 | JGI IMG/M metagenome (GOLD analysis project Ga0055529, IMG submission 55007) | Arabidopsis root microbial communities from North Carolina, USA - plate scrape CL_Col_mCL_r2 | ecosystem: Host-associated > Plants > Roots > Endosphere | place: USA: North Carolina...
GGAGAAACACTGATGCGCATCCTCCTGGTCGAAGACGAAGCGCCGCTGCGCGAGACGCTGGCGGCTCGACTCAAACGCGACGGGTTTGCCGTGGACACCGCTCAGGATGGCGAAGAGGGCATTTACCTCGGTCGCGAAGTGCCGTTCGATCTGGCCATCATCGACCTTGGCCTCCCGAAAATGTCGGGCATGGATTTGATCAAGGCGTTGCGCGAGGCCGGCCAGCGCTATCCGATCCTTATCCTTACCGCTCGCGGCAGCTGGCAGGACAAGGTGGAAGGTTTGCGGCACGGCGCCGACGACTACCTCGTAAAGCCATTCCACGTCGAAGAACTGCTGGCGCGCATCAATGCGTTGGTGCGTCGCGCGAGTGGCTGGTCCAAACCGGTGCTGGCGTGCGGCCCGATCAAGCTGGATACCACCGCGCAAACGGTGGGCGTGGAAAACAAGCCGGTGGACCTCACCAGCTACGAGTACAAGGTATTGGAGTACCTCATGCTCCACGCGGGNGAGCTGGTATCGAAAGCCGACCTCACCGAGCACATCTATCAACAAGATTTTGATCGCGATTCGAATGTGCTCGAGGTCTTCATTGGCCGCCTGCGNAGGAAGCTGGATCCGGAAGGCACTCTGAAACCGATCGAGACGGTGCGTGGACGTGGGTACCGCTTTGCCATCCCTCGCAGCGAAGACGAATGATGCAGCCAAGCGCCGCCCATACTCGCTGGCGGCGCGAGCAGCGCTTACCACCGGCCTCGTGTTGGCGGCCTTTCTCGGCGCCATTGGCTGGACCTTGTCGCGCACCTACAACGCCAGCGAAATCAATAAGCTGCAAGGCCGGCTGCACGACTACGTCATAACCTACATCGCTGGTACCGACCCGCGGCGCGATGGCACGCCGCTGATGCCGGACACGCCGCCCGATCCCATGTTCTCGCGCCCCGGCTCCGGCTTGTATGCCGTCGTGCTGGGCGACGATGGCTTTCACTGGGAGTCGTCATCGGCACTGGGGCGCGACTTCAGTTTTTTGCATCCGTTGCAGCCAGGGCAGCAGCAATTTATCGGTCCGGTCGATACTGAGCTTGGACGTCTTTACTACTACAGTTTCGGTGTGGCGTTGGATGTGCCCGATCGGCCCGCGGTGCACCTCACCTTTACGGTGGCGCAGACAGAAGACGAACTGGAGAGCAATACCGCCGTCTATCGACGCAGCCTGGTGGGGTGGCTCGCCACGTTGGGTGTGATGCTGATCGTGCTGCAGCTGTTGCTGCTGCGTTGGAGCCTTACGCCGTTGCGCAAGGTGGCCAGTGACATGAGTCGCGTCGAACGCGGTCAAAGCGATCATCTGGATAGCCAATATCCGGCCGAACTCACCGGCCTCACCGATCGCATCAACGCTTTTATCGATAGCGAGCGCGAGCAGCGTACGCGCTATCGCAACACGCTCGCCGATCTGGCGCATAGCCTGAAAACGCCGCTGGCGGTGATTCGTTCGCAAGTGGAAGCCAGCGAATTGCCGCCGCTTGTGCGTACGCCGGTGCTGGACCAAGTGCGGCGCATGGACGAACTGGTTGCGTATCAGCTTGCGCGTGCCGCGACGACTGGACGCCAGACGTTTGCTGCCAGNGCGGTACCGATCGCCGGTCACGCCGAAGACCTGGTGCAGAGCCTGGAAAAGGTCTACGCCGCGAAGAACGTGCTATGCGAATTCGATATCGAAGATGGCGCCGCGTTCTACGGTGAACAGGGCGACCTGCTGGAGTTGATGGGCAACCTGCTCGAGAACGCTTTCAAATGGGCCAATCACCACGTATTGCTGGTGGTGAAGGCGCAACGTCAGCCGGGTCGTCCGCGGCAGGGCTTGCTGTTGAGTGTTGAAGACGATGGCCCCGGCATCGAAGCAGACAAGGTCGAAAAAATTCTGCAGCGCGGCGTGCGTGGCGACGAGCGCGTCAAGGGTCACGGCATCGGCCTGTCGATCGTGCAAGACATCGTGCGCGCCTATAACGGCGAACTGACGGTGGATCGTTCGCCGGAATTCAACGGCGCGCGCTTCAGCGTGGCGTTGCCGCCGACCTGATTCGACGAGTGATTTGATCGAAGACGGTTATTGAATCGAACCGGGCAGGAGCGATTGCCAACCGAGTCCGGATGAACCGTGCGAAGAACCATCCGGAGCGTTTTCGCCACCGAAACGTCCCGGACTGTCATCCATATTGCCGTTCCCGCTGGAGCTGTTGGAGTGGCTATTGTTGGACGATTGCGAGGGCGACGAAGAGGAAACCACGCTGCGCGACACGTTCATGGTGTCGCCATTGGAGGAAGAGGAGGACTCGTGGCTACTGCTGTGATCGCTGCTGCTGTGGCCGGTACAGCCGGCGCTTGCGCTTATGTTGCTGGCAGCCGCAGAGGTGCCAGCGGCCGCCGCGTTGGCGATGGCCCCAAGACTCAGCAAGCATCCGAGCAACAGCGAAGTGGCGCGCATGGCGATCAAGCCCCCAAGGCGTATAGCCTAAGCTTGNCGATCGTCCCAGAAACCCAGGTTGGATGCCAGTGCCCTCGTCGCTGCGGCNGCCTGCCTTAGAATCGCCCGATGCGATATCTCCGTCTTCTCGTTTCCCTGCGGTCCACCCCGGCCGCTCGTCTCCAGGATCATTGAGACCATGCAGCCGCAACAGCTCCTGGCCNCCCTGGCCTCCGGGGAAACGCTTTCCGGTTCCCGCCTGGCCACTGAGGCNGGCGTTACGCGCGCTGCCATCTGGAAGCAGNTTGAAGCCTTGCGTCATCGTGGGATACCGGTCGAATCCGCTGGAACGGCAGGCTATCGGCTGCCGTGGCCGGTGCAGATGCTGGATGAGCATGCGATCCGTTCTTCGTTGCCGGCGGCTGTCGCGTGCCGACTGGGAACGCTGCAGGTCGCATGGGAGCTTGATTCGACCTCCAGCGAATTGCAGCGCCGCGCCGCCACCGCGCCTGATTTCAGCTTCGTGATGGCGGAGACGCAAACCGCTGGACGCGGCAGGCGGGGACGCAGCTGGCTATCGCCGCCGGGTTTGAACATTTATTTGTCGTGCCTCAAGCGATTCGAGGCGGGTTTCGCATCGCTTTCCGGCTTGTCGCTGGCCACCGGGGTGATCGTGTTGCGCGCACTGCATGCGCTCGGTATCCACGGACCTCGCTTGAAATGGCCCAACGACGTATTGGCTGATGGCGGCAAGCTCGCTGGCATCCTTGTCGAGCTGAGCGGCGAGTATCAGGGACCCTGTGCGGCGGTGATCGGTGTCGGCCTCAACCTTCGCCTCACCGAGGCGTTGCGCGAGCAGGCCGGTCAGCCGGTATGCGATCTGGCGGGACTCGCGCAAGGTACGCCTCCAGATCGTAACCGCACAGCGGCTGCGTTGATCGCCAGCCTGGTTGAAGGTCTTGATCAATTCGAGGGCGACGGCTTCGCAGCCTTCGTCGACGAATATGCCGAGCACGATGCCTTGCACGGTGTGCCGCTACGCGTGAGCAGTGCAGCCGGCGACCTCGATGGCATTGGCGCCGGCATCGACGCGCGTGGTGCATTGCAGTTGCAAACGGCATCGGGCGTGCGCGGCATCGACAGCGCCGATGTCACGGTGCGGCGCGCATGAAACTGCTGCTCGATCTCGGCAATACGCGATTGAAATGGGCGATGGTGTCGGCCGATCACTGGATCGAGCGCGGCGCGGTGGCTTGGGATGAGGACGTTTCTGCCTCGTTGGCGCAGGTGTGGAAGGATCTGGAGCAACCGCAACGCGTACTGGGCGCATCGGTGGTGGATGCATCCCGCGAAAGCCAGGTCGAACACTGGGTCACCGAGTGTTTTGCGCGCCAGGTCGAATGGGTGCGTACGCCTGCCGAAGCTTGCGGTGTGCGCATTGCCTACGCAGAGCCGCAGCGCTTGGGCGTGGACCGCTTTCTTGCCATGGTGGCCGCACGTGCAGAAGGGCATGCGCCATGCGTACTCGCCGGCATCGGAACTGCGTTAACCCTCGATGCGTTGACTGCCGACGGTCGGCATCTGGGTGGTTTGATTGCACCTGGTCCGTTGCTGATGCAGCAGTCGTTGCTGGGCGCGACGGCACGCGTGCGACCGGATCATCCAGGCGCCATACGTGATATCGCGGATAACACGGCGGATGCGGTCGTGTCCGGGTGCTGGCAGGCCGTGGCCGCTTTGATCGAACGCTTCGCCGCCCAGATCGCAAAGCAATCCGGTGACACGCAGCGCCTGCTGCTGGATGGAGGCGATGCTGTCGCCTTGTTGCCCTTGCTCAGCACGCCCGCCGAACTGGCTGCGGACAGCGTGCTGCGTGGTCTCAATGTGTGGGGCGGCTCACATCCGTCGCTTTCATCCTCCTAGAATCGAGCATCCCCGGGGGAATTGGCTGATGGTTCTGCGTCTGCTGTTTGTTCTGTTGATTGCTCTCAACATCGCTGTCGGCGCATGGCTGCTGTTGGGCCAGAGCGAGACACACGCCAGCTTCTCCACCGACCCGGGCGTTCCCAAGCTGCGACTGCTTTCGGAGCTGCCGTCACCCGCCACGACTGCCGCACAGGCTGCTTCAGTGGCACCGCCTGCGGCCGCCGCTGCGCCTTCAGCTTCAGCACCCGTCAGCGCGAGCGCAGCTGCCGCTGCATCCAGCAACGTCAATGCGCTCAGCTACACCTGTATGGCACTAGGTCCGTTTGCCACGCAGGAGGATCTGCGCATTGCCCGCAATGCGCTCAATCCGCAAGTTCAGCGCATGCGAGCGCGACAGGAACAGACCACGCAAACGCGCGGCTGGTGGGTGCATCTGCCGCCCAGTCCGAATCATGCGGCTGCTTTGGCCCAGGCGCGTCAGCTTGGCGCGCGCAATATTCAGGACTACTTCGTGGTGAGCGCGGGTGACAACCAGAACACGGTGTCGCTGGGCCTGTTCAAGGACCCGGCCAATGCACGCAAACGCCGTGACGAAATCAGCGCCGCCGGCTTTCCAGTCCAGATGTCCGAACGCACCGAAACCGTGCCGGAATATTGGCTGGACCTGATCCCGACCGACAGCAAGCATTTCGATTGGCGTAACCGTATCCACGATCCGGCTATCGGCTCGCACAGCACGGGCTGTTTTTAAGGATGCTCTGTTCCATTTTGCGTAGGCGGCATGATGTCCAGAAGGCTCGCAGGATGTGCTGCGCGACGCAGGGAAGACTGGCCGTCTTTTCAAGTTGCGCGGCGTAGCCTGCGGGCCTTCCGGGCATCACCNTTCGGGGCCGCCCCTGTCTGTTCNCATCTCTTCGGTCCTTCGTCTCGACAGACGGCCAGTCTGCCTTCGCCGATGCCCCTGTGGTCTGCGAACAGACAGGAGCGCTGANGCCCATGCAAAATGGAACAGAGCATCCTCGACCCTGCTAGAATGTGCGGCCCAGTGCCGGCATAGCTCAGTTGGTAGAGCAACCGCCTTGTAAGCGGTAGGTCGTCTGTTCGAGTCAGACTGTCGGCACCATTCCTTGCGTCACAGAAGCCGCCGCAGCGTGTTCGTCGCTGGCATCGGCGGCAAGGCATCATCGGCGACCGCAACNCCGTCGCGCCCCCGCTGCTTGACCGCGTACAGCGCCGTATCCGCGCGTGCGAACAGTTCNTCCGNCAGATAGCCGTTCTGCACGTTGGCCTGTGCAACGCCGATGCTGAGTGTCAACGCNGGGGCAATCGGTTCCGCGCTGGGCGGCTGCTTGGCGAGTCCCGCACGAATCGCGTTGGCCAGNGTTACACAGTCGCCGAGATTGCGTCCCGCACAAGCGATCATGAATTCGTCGCCGCCGAATCGGCCCAGCAGATCGTCGCTGGTCAGTTGCTCGCGCACTACGCCGGTGATTCGACAAAGCNCCGCATCGCCCACCAGGTGCCCGTAGCGGTCGTTGATCTGCTTGAAGTGATCCAGATCCAGCAACAGCAAATTCAGCGGCTGGTTGTAGCGCGCCAAGTGATCTAGACGCTCGCGAAGTTCGGCTGCGAAAGCATGACGGTTCAACNCGCCGGTCAAAGGATCGTGCATCGATAGCTGCTGCAGCGTCTTCGATTTTTGCTGCAGCTGCTGGTGTGCGGAGTGTAGAAATCGCTCCCGTCGCGATAAACGTTCGGTTTCAAGCGAGAGCTGTCGACTCTTGCGCGCGGCGGCCCACCACGCCAGCAAGCTGCCGATCAGGGCAGCCAACAACAACCAGGGTAGATGAGTTCTTGCCGGGTGAGGGGTGTCTACGCTGCTGACGGTATGTTCAATGGCACTGGCGCTGCGGGATGTTCTGCTAGGGATTCTCTACCGAGGGCGTCGCAGGGCTTGCAGCAGCCACGGGCGCAGAAGGAAGCGGCGCTACTGCAGGCAACGATGGCAACTCCCGCGGCGGGGGCGGCAATGGACGGGGCGGCGGTGGCGGAGGACGTCGTGGCATGCCCGGCGCTGGCATGCCGCGCATGCCATAAGGCGGAGGGGGTGGTGGCGGCATCTGCTGTGCACCGGCCGGCGTTTCGTTGGATATCAGGCCTATCGCCAGAAGGTAAACAGCCAAGCGGTGGTAAGACACGCAAGTCCCCTTGCTTGAGTGCGGTGCGCCAATCTAGCAAAGAGCTGCTGGTGCTGCTTGCCCAGTAAAAGGCCCTTTTTTAATGGAGCCGCCGGCACTCGCTCGCACATCTCACACCTGAGTGACGGCTGGCCTTTTAGCTGCAAAACACCTCTTGTTAGCCTGGCCAGCAAGGCTCAATCTGCTATTCGTGTTGTAGGCCCTGGGCGCTTTCGACCCGTTACACTTGCATCCCCATGCATAAGAGCACGAGAAAAACAGCATGAAAAAACAAGCGGTTGCACTGGTCGGTGCGCCGACCGACATCGGTGCCGGGCATCGCGGCGCCTCCATGGGGCCTGAGGCCCTGCGCGTGGCGCAACTGGCGGAGAAGCTGCGTCGTCGTGGCGTGGACGTGATTGATCGCGGCAATCTGCATGGCCCGATGAACCCGTGGCAGCCACCGGAGGAAGGCTACCGGCATCTGCCAGAAGTGGTTGCCTGGAACCTAGCCGTGCACGTTGCGATTCATCAGGAGCTGCAGGCCGGACGCTTGCCGATCATGCTGGGCGGCGACCATAGCCTGGCGATCGGTTCGATCAGCGCGGTGGCGCGTCATTGCCATGAGCAGGACCGCAAGCTGCGCGTGTTGTGGCTGGATGCGCATGCCGATTTCAACACATCGGAAGTAACGCCTTCGGGCAACATCCACGGCATGCCGGTGGCGTGCTTGTGTGGCAACGGTCCGCGCGAGCTGGTGGAAATCGGCGATCGCGTGCCTGCCGTATCGCCCGACGTGTTCCGCCAAATCGGCATCCGTTCCGTGGATGAAGGCGAGAAGCGCCTGGTGCGTAAAGCGAAGATGGACATCTACGACATGCGCCATATCGACGAAGTGGGTATGAAGCGCACGATGGAGGAAGCGCTCGACGGTCTCGACGAAAACACGCATCTGCACGTGAGCTTCGACGTGGANTTTCTCGATCCTTCCATTGCACCCGGCGTGGGCACCACGGTGCGCGGCGGNCCCACNTATCGCGAGGCGCAGTTGTGCATGGAAATGATCGCCGACACGGGTCGTCTGGCGTCGCTGGATATCGTGGAGTTGAACCCGGCTTACGACAAGCGCAATCGCACCGCGAGGCTGGCGGTGGAGCTGGTCGAATCGCTGTTCGGCAAGTCCACCTTGATGCGCGAGCCGGACTAAGAGCCTGTCTGTGGTCTCCGCTCGGGCGCAGCGCGGGCCACGTGGAGACCGCAGACAAGCTCTAAAGTCCGTACACTGCGAAACTTGATCCGCGCGGTCTGCGCGGCTGTTTTACTTCCCTTGACCGAGCCGAATACGTCGCATGCAAACTCGCGTCCTCACAGGCATCACCACCACCGGCACGCCGCATCTGGGCAATTACGTCGGCGCGATCCGTCCGGCGATTGCCGCCAGCCGCCGTCCCGAAGTGGATGCGTTCTTCTTCATGGCCGATTATCACGCGCTGATCAAAAGCGACGACCCGGCCCGCATCGAACGTTCGCGTCTGGAAATTGCAGCCACGTGGTTGGCCGCGGGGCTCGATCCGAACAAGGTGACGTTCTATCGGCAGTCGGATATTCCGGAAATTCCCGAGCTCACGTGGTTTCTCACTTGCGTCACAGCCAAGGGGCTGCTCAATCGCGCGCATGCTTACAAATCGGCCGTGGACAAGAACGCGGAAGTCGGCGAAGACCCTGATGCGGGCATCACCGCCGGTTTGTACATGTATCCGGTGCTGATGGCGGCCGACATCCTCGCGTTCAATGCGCAGCAAGTGCCGGTGGGGCGCGATCAGATTCAGCACATCGAAATGGCGCGCGACATCGCGCAGCGTTTCAACCATATCTATGGCCACGATTTCTTTGTGTTGCCGGAAGTGGTGATCGAAGAACAAGTCGCTACGTTGCCGGGCCTGGATGGCCGCAAGATGTCCAAGAGCTACGACAACACTGTCCCGTTGTTCGCTGGCGGCGCGAAGCAATTGCGCGAAACCATTCTGCGCATCGTCACCGACTCACGCGCGCCGGGTGAGCCGAAAGATCCGGACAGCTCGGCTCTCTTCACCATCTTTCGCGCTTTTGCCAGCGAAACCGAAAGTGCAGCGTTTCGTCGTGCGTTGGAAGAGGGCATCGGTTGGGGCGAAGCCAAGCAAGTGTTGTTCGAACGCCTTGAAGCCGATATCGCGCCGATGCGCGAACGCTACGAAAGCCTGATGGCAAAACCGGCCGAAATCGAAGCTATTTTGCGCGAAGGCGCAAACAAGGCGCGCGCCATTGCCGGCCCCAAGATCGCCGAGCTGCGCGATGCGATCGGGTTGCGCTCCATGTCATCGGTGGCCAGTGNGGCGGCCAGCACGCCGCGGCAGACAGCGAAAGCGGCCCGGCCGCCGCGCTTTGCGAGCTTTCGCGACAATGACGGTAGTTTCCGCTTCCGGCTGTTTTCGTCGGAAGGCGATGAGTTGCTGCTCTCAAAATCCTTCAAAGATCCGAAGGAAGCAGGTGCNGTACAGAAGCGCNTGAAGACGCTGGGCGCCACTGCAGCCACGCTGATCAGTTTGCCGCGCTCGCTGGTGCTTCAACTTGATGACGAACCTGTCGCCACGACACCCGANTACGCAGATGACATCGAGCGGGATGAAGCACTGAGCTATCTGCGCACCGCACTCGATCTGCTTGTTGAGCAAGAAAAGAGCGAATAATCCGTAATTGCCTCGGTGCGTCATTCCCGCGAAAGCGGGAATGACGCGATTAGGTTATGTACCGCTGGACGAGCTATTCGGCTTGGCGCTCGCCTCGCTCACCGTCAGGCCCGAGGCATCGACGCTCTTCACGCCCTTCACACCTTTGGCGATGTGCTCGGCACGATTCTTCTCCGCCTTGGACGTTGCCGTACCGGTCAAGGTCACGGCGCCGTCGGTCGTGTTGACGGAAATGTCGGAAGCCTTCACACCCTTTGCGGCAGCGAGTTTGGATTTCACCTTGGTGGTGATCCAGCTGTCGTCAACCTTGCCGGGCACCGTTTCGTTGCTACGTGTAGTGGTCGACTGATCGTTCATTGGCGTCGACTGCTGCATGGTTGAGGGCTGTTGCTGCATGGTCGACGGCGGCGTCTGCTGTTGCGGCATGGACGATGGTGTGTTCTGCGCCATTAACGGCACAGTGGCGAAAGCCATCATGACTCCAGCGGCGATCAGGGGTTTGCGCAGATGAGACAGATTACGCATTGGCAATCTCCTTAGAGCTGTGGACTGCCTGCATCAGCGCGCAGACAGGCGCATCGCTATCGATTCGCGGGCTCATGGCAGCAGGGCATGCGTTAAAGCAGCGTGGCGAAATACCAACAATTGCTGCGTCTGTTCAGTGATGTAGGGATGCCGGCAATCGATTGTTGTGCAATTGTTGCGAGCGGGCACGCGCAAGCGCGTACGCGTCTTCAGAACAGATGCTTGAGCGCAATGAACAACACGCCTGCTAGCACGATCGATGCCGGCAGCGTCAACACCCAGGCCATCAGCAGATTACGCACTGTGCTCCGCTGCAGGCCCGAACCATTTGCCGCCATCGTGCCGGCTACACCCGAAGTGAGCACATGCGTGGTGCTGACGGGAAGGTGATACATATCGGCAGCCTGGATCAGGCTCATGGCTACCAATTCAGCAGAAGCGCCTTGCGCATAGGTGAGATGTTCCTTGCCGATGCGCTCGCCGACGGTTACCACGATGCGTTTCCAGCCCACCATCGTGCCCAGACCCAATGCCAGCGCAACCGCCACCTTCACCCACGCGGGAATGAACTGGGTCGCCTTGGCACCCAAGCCTCGCCATGTCGTGAGTGTTTTTGTTTGGTCACTGCTCAATCCCGGTTGTGACAGCACCAGCGGAATGGCGGAGCTGGCCAGATAAATATCGTTGCGCACATTGCCCATCTGCTCCTGCGGCACCGAACGCAGCGATGAGCGATTACCCACTTGCTGATCGATTTGCGCAATGAGTGCCGAGAGCGCCGGCGCCGTATCGGGCGACAACGTTCGCTGCTGCAGAGCCGTGGTGACGATGTCGCGCGGACTGCCTGCCACTTGCGCGCCATGATCGATCGCACGCAGCACTTGCTGTGCTTCCACGGAAACCTGATGGAACGTTTTTACTTGATTGCCGGATACGGCACCGTTCAGTGCGTAGGCGGTCGGTACGGTGCCGATCAGAATCAACATGATCAGGCCCATGCCTTTCTGTCCATCGTTGGAGCCGTGACTGAAACTCACGCCGGTGCAAGTGAGCACCAACAGCAAGCGAATTGGCCACGGCGGCGGCTTGCGGCCTTCAGGGGCGCGATAGAGCGCGGGAATCTTGACCAACGCTTTCAACAGCAGCATCAGCAAGCCGGCCAGCAGAAAACCGGCGATAGGCGAAAAGACCAAGCCTCTCAATACGCCCATCGCCGCATTCCAATCCACCCCGCTGGTGCCTGTTTTCACCGCCGTGAGCTGGTTGGCGAGGCCGACACCGATGATTGATCCGATCAACGTATGCGAAGAGGAGTTGGGTAGTCCGAAATACCAGGTGCCAAGATTCCATAGGATGGCTGCGAACAGCAGCGCGAAAACCATCGCAAAGCCTGCGCCGCTACCTACTTGCAAGATGAGCTCGACCG
>Ga0055529_1001147_pt1 | contig 11153 bp, 4 predicted proteins | sample AraplaCol_mCL_r2_FD_55007 | JGI IMG/M metagenome (GOLD analysis project Ga0055529, IMG submission 55007) | Arabidopsis root microbial communities from North Carolina, USA - plate scrape CL_Col_mCL_r2 | ecosystem: Host-associated > Plants > Roots > Endosphere | place: USA: North Carolina...
TGCAATTGCGGCATCAGGCCGAAGGCATCCTGGAATTTCGCGTGCGCGATCACGGTCGTCGTGATCCATCAAGCTTGCCGGCAAGCTTGTGAGATTGACAAAGCTCCAGGTTTCCAGCGTGTTTTGCCGCGGCTTTTCCGTGACCGGATCGGACCAGCGCTTGCCGTCCAGCAACATCGTCATGGCTTGCCGTTGGCTCGTCGGTTTCGTTGAGCGTGAGGATGCGGTTTTGCACCGCTGTTGCCGGATCGATACGCGGGACGGCGCGCAAGCTTGCCGGCAAGCTTGATGGATCACGACGACCGTGATCGCGCACGCGAAATTCCAGGATGCCTTCGGCCTGATGCCGCAATTGCACGTTCTTTCCGGCGAATTCCGAAAAGTCGATCACTACGTCGGCGCGTTCGGCGGGATACAACTCGATGCGGGCACGTTGCAACGGCGCGGGCAACAAACCCTGATCGCTGGCGATTTGCTGCAAGGGTCGGTCGTGCGATAGCGAAAGATCGAAGAAGCGCGTATTGGCTGTATTGATCAGGCGGAATCGGTAGCGTCGCGGTTCTACCTCAAGATACGGAAAGATCTTGCCGTTACACAAGACCAGATTGCCGTTGCATTGCATGACCCACGGCGCTGCAGGATCTTCCGACACGGGGTAATAGAGCTGTCCATCCTGCGCCACCAAGCGATCGCATAGCAGCAGCGGGATATCGCATTCGCNGGAAGGCAGGTCGAGCGCCTGCTCTTCGTCATCACGCACGATGTATGCACCCAATAGACCGGCATAGATGTTGAGCCGCGTAATGCCCATGGCGTGGTCGTGATACCACAGCGTGNCGGCGTCCTGGCTGTTGGGNTAGTGGTACAGCGTGGANTGGCCGGGTGTGTACCAGTCTTCCGGGAAGCCGTCGTTTTTTGCATCGACGCGCGCGCCATGTACGTGCGTTACGGCGCGTACTTCCGGTTTGTCGTGTTCTGCGCCGTGCAAGGTGCGGTCGATGGGCAGGAAATGCTTCGACGGAAGCGCGTTGATCCATTCCACCAGCAAAGGTTCGCCGCGTCGCGCTTCAATCGTCGGTCCGGGGAATTGGCCGTTGTAGCCCCAGAGTTTTGTAGGCAGGATGTCGCGATGCAGCGACACCTTGCACTCGCGCATTTCCATGCGGTAGCAAGACAACGTGCGGTTCGGATACGAGGGGTGCTTACGCTGGCTTGTAGCGCGCGCGATGGAAGGAACCGGCAGCGGATCGACGAAACGCACCAGCGATGTTGGGTTGATCAGCGGCACCTTCGGTGCGGCCAGCATGGCAGCGCTGGTTCGCGCGGGCATCGCCATGGGCGTCGATGCGTGCGCCATGCGCCACGCATCGGCGAATGTGCAGGCGCCGACAAGTGCTCCGGTCCCGCGGAGAAAGTCACGCCTGGTGATGGTCATGCGTAGNCCGCCTGACCGTGGCNACAGTCTGCTTGGTAAGTCATCCAGCCACCCTAAGCGGCCGAAATGACAGATATGTGGCAGTTCCGTAGGTTGGGGTGCAAATCCCGACGTCGCCATGCGTGCAGATCACGATGTTGGGGTTCGCACCCCAACCTACGGATGGTTGGTGCCTCCTTCGACACGCTTCCACACCGAAACAGGCACATCGCCATTCGGACGTGGCGGCACGCGATAGCTNAGCACGCCGTCCTTCAATTCATAGTGCCGATGCTGGTCTTGCCCTTCCCAATTGGGAAACGACGCGCCATCGATATGGAAGATCAACTCTCCGCTCGCTGCATCCGCACGCACCGTACCGAAGTGCGTGCTTGAGCCCATCACCGCGGCCTTGTATTCGGCATCGCTTCCCTTCGCCTTGTCGCCCGCGCTGAAGTGCGGACGATCCATGCGAAAGATTTGCAGCGAATAGCGGCCTTGATTGTCGATAAGNAATACGCCCTTTGGATTCATGCCGAAGTCGGAGGTGCGCGAGCCATCTGCGTGCAGCACGTCGGCGGCCACCAAGGTCCACGTACCTGCCAAGGGGGAACTGTTCATGGGCGTGGCGGCAAAGGTCGAGAACGACCACATCAGACAAGCAACCAGCGATACGGCAACCAAGCGATTGATGCGTGCAACTAGCGTGTTCATGGCGACATGCTCGGGGTGGGGAACACGAAGCTTAGTTCGCTACCCCGCCCTGATTACAGCGGCTGATATATATTTCAGCGATTCGAAAATCCCATGATGGCCACCATGAAAGCGCTAGACCTTGATGCTGTGAAAGCTTTCGTCCTGATCGCCGANATGCAGAGCTTTACGCGCGCTGCGCAGGCATTGGATACCACGCAATCGGCCATCAGCCTGAAGCTGCGGCGGCTGGAAGATCAGCTTGGCCGCCGGTTGCTGGAGCGCACGCCGCGACAGGTGCGCCTGTCGGCGGAAGGGGCGGTGTTTCTCGACGCGGCACGTTCGTTGGTCGGCGCGCACGAACGCGCCGTCACCTCTTTCCACGTCGAGCAGCGCCGCCTCACCATCGGCATCAGCCACCAGATCGTCGGCAGCGAATTGCCGGCGCTGCTGCGGCGCATGAACGAGCATGATCCGAATCTATTGATCGAAATGCGCGTAGCGGGCTCGCGCGAAGTGATGCAAGCCTATGAAGACGGGGGGTTGGATGCCGCACTGGTATTGCAACCAGAAAATCGCCGCGACCAGGGCGAAACGCTCTTCAGCGAGAGCTTCGCCTGGATCGCCGCGGCAAACTGGAAACTGCAACCCGGCCAGCCGTTGCCGTTATCGACGCAAGGCGAATCGTGCAGCATTCGCGCCGGCGCCGTGCGCGCACTCGATCAGGCCGGCATTCCCTGGACCGAGGTGTTTATCGGCAAAGGCGCCGCGGTCGTGGGTGCCGCGGCAGCCGCCGGGTTGGCGGTGGCCGTGATTGCGCGACGCACGGCACCCGGCGGCACCGTCGATGTAGGCCCGGCGTTGTCGCTGCCGAAGCTGCCGAAGCTGGACGTCGTGCTCTACACCGCGCTCAACGATCGTCGCTCGCGCCATGCGATGCGCTCGCTGGGCGCGGCATTCGAAAGCCTTGCTACGGCGTGAGCGCACACCGCTTCAATTGATCCATTCGTTGCCCCTCCACTTCGCCGCGGGATCGATATGATTGGCATTCGCCAACCACGTTTTTGCCTGGAAGATCGATGACCGATGCAACGCAAGGGTTCGACGTTCAATGGGTGTTCGGTGGCATTACGCCCGCGCTGCGCCGTCAGATCGTTGCGTTTTGGCTGCAGGAACGTGCGCTGGGCAATCCCGACGAAGCGTGGCGCCGATCGTTTGAAGTGGCATGCGTGCTTCATGATGAAACGGAAAGCCTTGCAGGCGTGTGTACCGTCGCCATCAGCATGGACGATCACGCGCGATCGTATGGCTTTGTGCGCATCTTCGTCAGGCCAAGCAGCCGGCGCGTGGGCCTGAATGTGCGGCTGATGGAGCGGATGATCGAAGGTTTTACGGCGCTTGCAACCGAACCGGGTGCACCGCAGCGGCTGGTTGCGACGATCGAGAACCGCAAGCTGGAACGCCGCGCGGCACAGAGAATTCTTGCGCGACTTGGGTTCGCGCATGTCGGCGTTGCAACAAATGGCGAGTTGATCATGCAGCGAATGCTTGCCACATAAACTCCCTCCCCTGCGCGCAGGGGAGGGAGCAGCTTCGCTTAGAACTGCTTCGTGAAACCCACACTCAACGCATTGTCGTTGAGATGACCGGCAAACTGCCCCTGGTAATCCAGATACAAGCTCCACGACGCACCGGCTTGCGCGGTGATGCGTGCGCCTACCGTCGCCATGCCACGACCAAACGTTTCACCCGGCATGGCGAACGCCGTGCCATCCTGGCTGGTGGCTTGCACCGCTGCGTTGCCGCCATGCGTGTTGTAGCGATAACCCACGTCGAACTGCGGTACGTAGCTGACGCCTTGCGCCACGAACGGCCGCGAGAACATCACGCGCGCATACGGCTGCAGTGTGTTGTAGGTGCTATGCGCGCCTTGCAATGCGAAGTCGTTGGCGAACGGGTTGGAGCTGGATAAGGACTCGCTGAAGCCGCTCAAGCTCTGGTGCTGATACAGCGCACCGATCGCCGGCGTCACTTGCCACTTCGCCGCCGCCATCGGCCACGCGGCTTGCAGCGCTGCGCCGGTGGTGTCGCCATCCGGACGGGCCACGCTGTGGCCGATGCCCGTCTGGCGATACACGCTGTAGCTGCTGTGCGTTTCGTCGAGCATGCCCGACAACACCACCGGCCCCACGTTGGCGTAGGCATACACGCCNCCGTGCACGCTATCCACGTTGGCGTTGCTGTTCTGGNGATCGCTGCTGTTGATGCGGCTGAAGCCGGCTTCCACGCCCACGTGCAGCGCATCGGCTACCGCATGATCGAACCCGCCCTGCAAGCCGAACAGCGAGCTGTTCAAGCCGTTATTGCCGCTAAGCGACTGGTTGCCGCCGCTGTACTGCACCCACAGATCGCTGTTGCAGGACGATGCCACCGTGTTGGCATGCGCAGCGTGCGTGTCGTTGCACGCCATGTCGCCGGAACGCAGCGTCGCGCCGAGTACGGTGTTCAGCGATTGCTGGCCGATCAGGTTCGTGCTTTGCAGCAGGTTGGCGTAGAGCGCGCCGTCGGCCGGTGCGACGATTCGCTGCATCACCGCCAGATCGGCTTGCGTNGGCGTGTAGACCACTCGCGTATCGAGGCCGGTTGGCAGTCCGGTGGCGGTGGTCGTGGTGAACGTCCCGGTCAACGATGTCGCCTGCACCAAGGTGTAGCTGGTGGTGGTGTACGTGCCTGGTGCATAGATCAGGTGCAGCGTGCCGGCAAGGCTGGCGTTGCCATTCACCACCAGCTCCGACGCCTGCGTCGGCGTCACGTCGACTTGCAACGTCGCATCCGCGTTCTGCGTGTAATTACCGTTGATGGTCAGCACGCCCACCGAGCCGCCCGGCCATACCGTGCCATCGCTGGTTACGTTGCCGTTGATGGTGCCGTGGCCGCGCAGCGTGCCGCCCGCGTCCACCGTCACGTTGTTCTGGATGGATGCACTGGTGTGCGAGCTGTCGCCCACTTCCAGGGTGCCCGACTGCACCGTGGTGCCGCCGGTATAGGTATTGACGCCATCGAGGATCAGCGTGCCGCCGCCGATCTGCGCCACGCTGCCGGTGCCGCTGATCACCGCGCCGTAGGTAACGGAGTCAGAGCGGTCGAACGCCATCACCCCGTTGTTCGCCACGTTGCCGCTCACCATGCCGCTGGTGTCGTGGTTGGCCACCTGCAACATACCGCCGGTGACGATGGTGGTGCCGGTATAGGTGCTGTCGGCCGTGAGGGTCAGCAAGCCGCTGCCGGTCTTGGTCAGCGAACCGTTACCGCTGATCAAACCGTTGTACACGCCATTGGTCGATTGATCGAACGTCAGGTTCGCGCTGCCGCCGCTCACCGGCGAGAACGTGACGTTGCCGACGATGCTGGTGCTGTTGCCANCCAGCGTACCGTTGGTGATCGTCCACGTCTGGCTGGCGTTGCCGGCGCCGGTCAGCGCCAAGCTGCCACTGCCGGCCTTGGTCAGCGAGCCGCTGCCACTGATCACGCCGTTGTATACACCGTTGGTCGATTGATCGAACGTCAGGTTGGTGTTGCCGCCGCTCACTGGCGCGAACCTCACGTTGCCGACGATGCTGGCGCTGTTGCCGATCAGCGTACCGTTGGTGATCGTCCACGCCTGGCCGGCATTACCGGTGCCAGTCAGCGTCAAGCTGCCGGTGCCGGCCTTGGTCAGCGCGCCACTGCCACTGATCGCGCCGTTGTATATGCCATTGGTCGACTGATCGAACNTCAGGTTCGCGNTGCCGCCGCTCACCGGNGCGAACATGACGTTGCCGACGATGCTGGTGCTGTTGCCANCCAGCGTACCGTTGGTGATCGTCCACGCCTGGCTGGCGTTGCCGGCGCCGGTCAANGTCAAGCTGCCATTGCCCGCCTTGGTCAGCGAGCCGCTGCCNCTGATNACGCCGTTGTATACACCGTTGGTCGATTGATCGAACGTCAGGTTCGCGCTGCCGCCACTCACCGGCGCGAANGTCACATTGCCCACAATGCTGGCGCTGTTGCCGATCAGCGTACCGTTGGCGATCGTCCACGCCTGGTTGGCAGTGCCGGTGCCAGTCAGCGTCAAGCTGCCACTGCCGGCCTTGGTCAGCGACCCGCTGCCACTGATTGCGCCGTTGTATACACCGTTGGTCGACTGATCGAACGTCAGGCTTGCGCTGCCGCCACTCACCGGCGCGAACGTCACATTGCCGACGACGCTGCTGCTGTTGCCGATCAGCGTGCCGTTGGTGATCGTCCACGCCTGGGTCGCATTGCCGGTACCGGTCAGCGTCCAGGTACTGGCGCCGGATTTGCCGAGATGGGCGAAACCTTGCACCGTCGCACTGCTGCCGACCGAACCCAATGCATTTACGTTGAAGCTTGCGTTGTTGCCGCCGCCGAGCGTGAGGGTATCGCCGCCATGCGTGCTGCCGCTGGTGCTGACGACGTTGCCGGTGAAGGCATAACCCGCCTCCAGCACCAAGTTGTTGCCGCCGCCGCCGAGATCCACCGCATCCGCCTGCACACCACCCGGGCTCTTGCCGCCGCTGATCTGGCCGGCGTTGATGATGGCGGAGCCGCCGGTCGAGACCACACCGGCACCACCCGCGCCACCGATGCCATCTACACCAGCGGTACCGCCGATGGATGTATCGCCCTGTGTGCCACCTGCGCCGCCATTGCCGCCCGTGATGGCGCCGGTATTGGTGAACGTGAAGTTGGCGCCGCTGACGCCAGCACCGCCTGCACCACCATTACCGCCATTGCCTGCGGTACCCGATGCTGCATAGGACTGGCCGCCGCTACCGCCTGTGCCACCCGCGCCGCCGGTCACCGTGCCGGTATTGGTGACGGTGAAGCCGGTGCCACTCACGCCAGCGCCACCGTTGCCGCCATTGCCGCCTGAACCAGACAGGCCCGTGGCGCCGTTCGTGCTATTCGTGCCATTGCCTCCCGTCTCGCCGCCAGCTCCGTTGCCGCCGTTGCCGCCCAAGCCGCCGGCGATGGCCTGGTTATTGGTAAGGGTGAAGCTGGTGCCGGTGACACCCGCACCGCCGATACCACCTTGGCCACCCACGCCGCCGTTGCCGCCGTTGCCGCCACTGGCCGTGGACGACGACGAATTGGCGCCGATCCCGCCGAAACCGCCACCGCCGCCAGCGCCGCCGTTGCCGCCCTGACCACCCGTGATCGATGCGGTATTGGTGAGACTGAAGCTGGTCCCGCTTACGCCCGCTCCACCTGCACCGCCATTGCCACCGATGCTGCCATTGCCGCCCGTACCGGCCGCTGCGGTGATGCCGCCAGCGAGGAAATTGGTTGAGCCACCCGCACCGCCATTGCCACCCTGGCCGCCATTGCCACCGTAGCCACCGGTGATCGAGCCGCTGTTGACCAAGGCGCTTAAGCCTGTCGCGTAGACACCCGCGCCGCCCTGGCCGCCGACCCCGCCAACGCCACCGACCGCGCCATTCCCGGCCGCGACCGTGCTGCTATTCGTGCCGCCCGTACCCGTCGGGGCACTGGCGGACACCAGGAGTACCGGCGCGCCGCCCCAGTACTTGCCACCGGCACCCGCGTTACCGCCCCGGCCACCTTGTCCACCCTGGCCACCGACGATGGCGCCGGTGTTGGCAAGCGTAAGTCCCGAGCCGGTCACACCCGCGCCGCCCACAGCGCCAGCACCGCCCGCGCCGCCGTTCGCGCCGGCAGCCGCCATGGCTTTGTATTTCCCGCCAGCGCCACCGGAACCGCCAGCACCACCCGCACCACCATTGCCGCCGCTGATCTGGCTCTGGTTGTTCAAACTGAAGCCGGCACCCGCCACGGCAGCGGCACCTGCATAGCCAGCGCTACCCGCACCACCCACCGTGGGCACCGTACCGGACATGCCGGCGGAACCACTGTTGCCATTGAGACCGTTCGTCCCGGTCACCTGCACACTGGCGCCGTTCCCGCCCACCACCAACGTGGTGCCCGACGCCATGCTGATGCCGCCCCCGACGCTGCTGCCGTTGCCGGTCAGATCGAGCTCACCACCATCGACCGAGACGCCGCCCGTGATCTGCGTGTTGCCGCCAGCGAGCACCAGGGTGCCCGCCTGGGTCTTGCTGAGCCCCGCATTCGAAACCAGCGTGTTGTTGAGCGTGGCAACCCAGCTTGCGCTGCCGCTGCTGCCATCACCAACACTGATCACCGGCGCGCTGCCATTGCCACTTACCAGCGTCAGCGTGTCGCCGGTCAGGACGTAGCCGTCGCTGGCGAATTGCAGACCGGTGGCCTGCACCGCGCCCGCGCTGTTGTCTACGGTGACGGTACCGGCTGCGCCGCCGAAAATGCCAAACCCCGGTTGCGGCTGCATCGGCGCCGTCGTGTCGGCGTTGGCATCGGTCCAGGTCGGCGAGGTCACCGACCATGTGCCGCTGCCGCCACCAAGCTGGCTCGCGGTGGCCAGGCCGTTGGCGTTCCAGAAGCTCAGCGTGAGGCCGGCCGTGTCGAGCAGATTGATCTGCTTGTCGGCACTCAGGTATTGGATGGTGAAAACGCCACCCGCCGGCGTGGAACCCAGCGTAAGGCCGCCATTGTTCTCGGTCAGGCTGCCGCCGTAGGTGAACAGGTTGTACAAGCCCGGCCCCATGTTGCCGGCGTTGGCGACATTCACCGTCGCGCCGTCCAGTTCCAGGTTCCCGGTGACTGCCACGCTGGTGCTGCTGCCGAAACTCTGGAAGTCGGCCCCTGGCGCACCGAGCGAGATGTTGACTTGGCTGCCTTGCTCCGCGATCACGCTGCCGACGGTGAGCACGCCAGTCGACACGAGGGTTGCGCCCGAAGCGAGGTCGACATTGCCTGCGACGGTGCCCGCACCACTCAGCGACGCGCCATTGCCCACATTCACATCGCCGGCGATGGCTGCGCCAGTGGCCACCTGCAGCGTGCCGCCCGCGACGGTGGTAGCGCCGGTATACGTGTTGTCGCCGGTGAGTGTCAGCGTGCCGGTGCCTTGCTTGACCAGCGAACCGCCTACGCCGTTCGGGCCGTCCGCAATGACACCGTTGAACGTGGTGCTGTTGCCTGTGCCAAGCGTAAGTCGGTTGGCGGCAAGATTTATCGTGCCCGTGCCAGTGAGATCGCCGATGGTCGTGCCGCCGGTGACCACACCGGAAATATCCAGCGCGCCGTTATCGATGACTCCGCTCGATGAAGCAATGCTGCCCAGTCCCGTCAGCGCCAGCGTGCCGCTGCCGATGGTGGTGGTGCCGGTATAGGTATTGTTGCCGGTGAGCGTGAGCGTGCCGGTGCCTTGCTTGACCAGCGAACCGCCGGTGCCACCCGCATTGCCGCCGTCGGCGATCACGCCATCGAACTGGGCGTTGCTGGCGGTGCCGAGCGTGAGCGTATTGGCGCCGAGATTGACCGTGCCCGCACCGGCAAGGTCACTGATGGTCGTGCCGCTATTACTAAGACCGGAAATGTCGAACGCGCCGCTGGTGACGGTCACGCCGCTCGATGCGGCAACGCTGCCTGTTCCCGACAACTGCAAGGTGCCGCCGTTGATCGTCGTACTACCGGTGTAGCTGTTGTCGGCCGTAAAGATCGTGGTGCCGGCCAGCACATCGACGGTGCCTGCGCCGCTGATCGTCGGCGCAAAGACGTAACCGGTGTCGGTGTGATTGAACACCAGCGAACCCGATCCGTCACCGAAGGCCACGCTGCCGGTATTCAACGTGCCGGAACCGGCCGGTGCATCGCCGGCGGCGGCACCGATATTCAACGTGCCGACGGAACCGCTGTCAGCGGCGATCACCACGTTGTTCGCGCTGACGGAGCCGCCATTGGCGATCGTCAAAGTGCCCGTGCCGCCGTGATTGCCTACTGCGACTTCCTGCGTCGCGGTGACGCTCGATCCACTATCGGTCACGATCACGTTGCCGTTGGCGCTGGCCTGGTCGGCGATGGAGAAGAAACCGTTCGCGCTTACCGTGCCGCCGTTGGACACGGTGAGCGTACCGTTGCCCCATTTGCCGATATTGATGCTGGCGCCCGCGTTCATCGATGCACCGCTGGTGACGGTTACCGCGCCGATGTCGCCGATGGATTGGCCGATATTGATCTCACCGTTGCTTTGAACGGTTGCGCCGTTGCTGGCCGTCAGCGTGCCGGAGCCGTTGCTGCCGATCAGGAAAGGCGTGCCGCCACCTGCCGCAGTGATGCTTGAACCGGCGCCATCGACATTCAATGTGGCGTTGTCGACAACCTGTGCCGTGTTGCTGACGCTACCGCCGCCCGTGATGGCCAGCGTGCCAGCATTGATCAAGGTGGCACCGGTGTAGCTATTGGCGCCGGTGAGCGTCAGCGTGCCGGTGCCTTGCTTGACCAGCGAACCGCCGGCGCCGCCTGCAATGCCGCCATCGGTGATGACGCCATCGAATTCGGTGTTGTTGGCGGTACCGAGGGTGAGCGTGTTGCCGCCGAGATTGACCGTGCCCGCACCGGCCAGATCGCTGATGGTCGTGCCGCCATTGCTGGCACCGGAAATGTCGAAGCTGCCGTTGTCGGTGACGCCGCTCGNCGACGCAATGCTGCCCGTGCCCGATAGCGCCAGCGTGCCGCCCTCGATGGTCGTGCTGCCGGTGTAGCTGTTGTCGGCGGTGAAGAGGGTGGTGCCCGCCAGCACCTGCACCGTGCCGTTACCGCTGATCGTCGGCGCAAAGACATAACCGGTATCGGTGTGGTTGAACACTAGCGTTCCCACGCCATTGCCAAAGGAAACGGTAGCGGTGTCCAACGTTCCTGCCGCCGCCGGGGCGCCGCCCGCTGCAGCGCCGATGTTCACCGTGCCGACGGAGCCGCTGTCCGCGGCGATCGCAAAGTTGCTGGTGGCAATCGCCGTGCCGCCGTCGGCGACGGTAAGGCTACCCGTGCCGTCGTGATTGCCCACCTCGATGTTCTGCGAGCTCACGCTTGAACCGCTGCCGGTGACCAGAACGGTACCGTTGGATCCGACATCGTCGGCGAT
>Ga0055529_1001152_pt1 | contig 11088 bp, 9 predicted proteins | sample AraplaCol_mCL_r2_FD_55007 | JGI IMG/M metagenome (GOLD analysis project Ga0055529, IMG submission 55007) | Arabidopsis root microbial communities from North Carolina, USA - plate scrape CL_Col_mCL_r2 | ecosystem: Host-associated > Plants > Roots > Endosphere | place: USA: North Carolina...
GGCCGGACGCAGCGGCTCGCCGAAATGCGGATCCATCCGCAGCCAGGCGCGCGGAGCGGTCTCGTTCTCGGCGGGAAGATCGCGCGTCATATTACGGGTTGCCCTGGGGGGAAGCATTTCGAGCAGATCGTTGGAAACGCCGGGGTCGACGACGACCGGCTTGGCGCTGTATTCGCCCGCCTCGCCTGCGGCCTGCGCCGCGCCGGCCAGCCCCGCGATCATGGCCAGGGTGAGGCCGGCCGTAGCCCTCGCATCCAGCGGCCCATGGGCCGCCATGCGATGGTAGAGCACATAGGCCGCGACCCAGTGCTTGCTCAGGATGAGCAGGCGCAGCGCCACCGCTTGCCGGGTCCGCATGAACTGCTTGATCGAGCCGGCCACCGCTTCGCGGTCCAGGGCGGGAAACGCGCCGCCCTGCCCTGCGCGCCCGGCCAGCGAAGCGATGTATTCCAATCCGCCCAGGTAGCTGTCCCACTGGAACATGCATTCCGTATTGCCCTGCTGCGCGCGCGGATCGTCGGAGGCCGCCGTCACCCGCACGAACGGGGCCGGCATGAAGAGCACATCGCCCTTGTCGAGCGCGCGGGCCGTGTACAGAAAGGCCCAGAAGATGAATGGCGTGGCGCTGGATATCGACTGCTCCAGGACGTCGCGGCGAACGATCATGAATTCGGGAAAGACGTGCTTTTCCAGGATGAAGCGCAACAGGGCGGGATGATCGCCGCGCGCGATGCGCAAGGCGTCGTCCAGCGCGTAGAACGGCTTGATGTCCCCGCCGCCGGCGCGTTCGTCGACCAGCATCCACGGCGCCTGCACCATGCCCAGCCGCGGATCGCCCTGCATGATCTCCAGGTACTCGGCGACCTGATCGGGGATCAGCAGATCGTCGTCGCCCAGGAACAGCGCATAACGCCCGCGCGCGCGGCGCATCGCGTAGGCGTAGTTGCTCATGAACCCGGAATTTTCCAGGCGGCGATAGACGCGCAGCTGCGGCTCGTGCGCCATGCCGGCCAGATAGGCCGCCGTGCCGTCGGTGGAGCAATCGTCCACCACCACCAGTTCGAAGGCCAGGCCCAGGCGCCGGAATTCCCGCAGATGAAAGGCGATATTGCGTTCGAGCAGCGCGGCTCGGTTGTAGGTGGGGATGCAGATCGAAAGCAATGGCTGGGTCATTTCATTACGTCAAAAAACAAAGGCGCACCCGAAGGTGCGCCTAATTTGCTTGTCGGCTTACCTGGTGTCAACCCTCGACGACTGCATAGGCCGAATGATTGTGGATCGATTCGAAGTTCTCGGCCTCGACGCGGAAGCGCCTGACGGCCTTGTGCGCCTGCATGCGGGCGGCGACGTCGCGGACCAGGTCTTCGACGAACTTGGGGTTGTCGTAGGCGCGCTCGGTGACGAATTTTTCGTCGGGGCGCTTGAGCAGGCCCCAGAGCTCGCAGGAACCCTGGCTTTCGATCTCGCGGATGATCTCGTCCATGGAGCCCAGGCCGTCGAGCACCGCCGAGACGGTGACGTGCGAGCGCTGGTTGTGGGCGCCGTATTCGGAGATGGCCTTGGAGCACGGGCACAAGCTGGTGACGGGCACCTGGACCACGAGTTCGAACTCGACGCCGGCCTGGGTGGCGCGGGCGATCCACTGGACTTCGTAGTCCATCAGGCTCTGCACGCCGGAGACCGGGGCGGACTTGTTGATGAAGTACGGGAAGGCAGCCGTGATGTCGCCGCGCTCGGCGTGCAGCAGGGGCAGCATTTCCTCGGCCATGTCGGCGAACAGGGCCGGCGTCATGGCGATGGGGCGGTACCTTTCCAGCAAGGCCACGAAGCGGGACATGTGAGTGCCCTTCTCTTCGGCAGGCAGCGCCACGGTGAGGGTCCAGTTGGCCACGGTGGGCTGGGCGGAGCCGTCGCCCGCCTGCACCAGCATTGGGTGGCGCACGCCGCGGATACCCACGCGCTGGATGGGGATGTGCCGGGTGTCGGTCGTGCTTTGCACGTCCGGCATGACGATGGCGCGGTCGATAGGGATATTCATGTCGATATTGCAGGACGGATGCCGAGGCAGGCCGTCCGGATCAGTCTCGGAAAGGGCATATTATCCTTGAATCCGAGTAATTTGTTCGGGAAAACCCCCTGCTCCGTAGGACGGATTGTTCCGTTCCGCCTACAAAAGATCGGCGAAGCGAGCACGGATGGAAGCCTCGATGCCGACCGCGTCCAGGCCCAGGCCCGCCAGCAGCGCGGCCTGGTCGCCGTGGTCGATGAAGAGGTCGGGCAGGCCCAGCTGCAGGAGCGGCTTGGCGATGCCGGCCTGGTTCAGCGTTTCGGCCACCGCGCTGCCGGCCCCGCCCATGATGGCGGCTTCTTCCAGCGTGACCAGGGCATCGTGGCGGGCCGCCAGGTCGAGCACGAGTTCGCGGTCGATGGGCTTGACGAAACGCATGTCGGCCACCGTGGCGCCGAGATTTTCCGCGGCCTTCAGGGCGGCCGGCACCAGCGTGCCGAAGCCCAGGATGGCGATGCGCGCGCCTTCGCGGCGCACCACGCCGCGGCCCAGCGGCACGTCTTCGAGGCCGGCCGTCACCAGCACGCCCGCGCCCGCGCCGCGCGGATAGCGCACCGAGGCCGGGCCCGGATGGCGATAGCAGGTGGAGAGCAGCAGGCGCGCTTCGTTTTCGTCCGAAGGCGTGGCGACCACCATATTGGGAATGCAGCGCAGGAAGGCGATGTCGTAGTTGCCGGCGTGCGTGGCGCCGTCGGCGCCCACCAGGCCCGCGCGGTCCAGCGCGAAGGTCACGTCCAGGTTCTGCAGGGCCACGTCGTGGATGAACTGGTCGTAGCCGCGCTGCAGGAAGGTCGAGTAGATGGCGACCACCGGCTTCTGCCCTTCGCAGGCCAGGCCCGCGGCGAAGGTGACGGCGTGCTGCTCGGCGATGCCCACGTCGAAATAGCGCTTGGGAAAGCGCTGCTCGAACTCGACCAGGCCGCTGCCTTCGCGCATGGCGGGCGTGACGCCGAACAGGCGCGAGTCGGCTTCGCCCATGTCGCACAGCCACCGGCCGAAGACCTGGGTGAAGGTCTGCTTGGCCGGAGCCTTGGATTTCTGGATGCCCACGCTGGGATCGAATTTGCCGGGGCCGTGATAGAGCACCGGGTCGGCTTCGGCCAGCTTGTAGCCCTGCCCTTTCTTGGTCACAACGTGCAGGAATTGCAGGCCTTGCAGATCCTTGAGGTTCTGCAAGGTGGGAACGAGCGCGTCCAGGTCGTGGCCGTCGATCGGGCCGACGTAGTTGAAGCCGAATTCTTCGAACAGCGTGGCGGGCGTGACCATGCCCTTGGCGTGCTCTTCGAAGCGGCGCGCCAGCTCCAGCACCGGCGGCACGTGCGACAGCACAGCCTTGCCCACGTTGCGCGCGGCCGCGTAGAAGCGGCCGGACATGAGCCGCGCCAGGTAGCGGTTGAGCGCTCCCACCGGCGGCGAGATCGACATGTCGTTGTCGTTGAGGATGACCAGCAGGTTCACGTCGGGCGTGACGCCGGCGTTGTTCATGGCTTCGAAAACCATGCCGGCCGTCATGGCGCCGTCGCCGATCACCGCGATGTGCTGGCGCTGCACGCCGGCATTGCGCGAGGCCACGGCCATGCCCAGGGCGGCCGAGATCGAGGTCGACGAGTGCGCCGTGCCGAAGGCGTCGTATTCGGATTCGCTGCGCTTGGGAAAGCCCGAGATGCCGCCCTGCTGGCGCAGGCCGGCCATGGCGGCGCGGCGGCCGGTGAGGATCTTGTGCGGATACGACTGGTGGCCCACGTCCCACACGATGCGGTCGTGCGGCGTGTCGAACACATAGTGCAGGGCCAGGGTGAGTTCGACGGTGCCCAGGTTGGACGACAGATGGCCGCCCGTGCGCGAGACCGAATCCAGCACGAACTCGCGCAGCTCGGTGGCTACGCGGCGCAGGTCACGGCGATCCAGGCGGCGCAGATCGGCGGGTTCGTTGATGCGATCCAGGAATTCGGTGCTCATACTGCGTTCAGCGGTCTCGGAAAACAATGAAATCGGCCAGCTGCGCCAGGCGCTCGGCGCCCTCGCCCAGCGGCACGATGGCCTCGTGTGCCGCTTCGCCCAATTGGCGGGCGTACGAGCGGGCCTCGTCCAGGCCCATCAGCGACACGTAGGTGGGCTTGTTGTCGGCGGCGTCCTTGCCCGGCGTCTTGCCCAAGCTGGCCGTGTCGGCGGTCACGTCGAGGATGTCATCGACCACCTGGAAGGCCAGGCCGACGGCGCGCGCGTAGGCGTCCAGCGCCTGGCGCGTGCCGGAACTGGCGCCCGCCACGATGCCGCCCAGCGTGACGCTGGCGGCCAGCATGGCGCCGGTCTTCATGCTGTGCATGGTCTGCAGTTCGTCGCGCGTGAGGCTGCGCCCCACGCTGCCCAGGTCTATGGCCTGCCCGCCCGCCATGCCCAGGCTGCCGGCGGCGTGCGCCAGGATGGTGACGGCCTGCGCCGCCAGGGCCGGCGACGTGGGCATGCCGGCCAGCAGCTCGAAGGCCAGCGGCTGCATGGCGTCGCCCGCCAGCATGGCGGTGGCTTCGTCGAACTGCACGTGCACCGTGGGCCGGCCGCGACGCAGCGTGTCGTCGTCCATGCACGGCAGGTCGTCATGCACCAGGGAGTAGGCATGGATCAGCTCGATGGCGGCGGCGGCGCGGTCCAGCGAGGCCTCGGTGGCCGGCGTGCCGGTGCAGGAGGCCAGGCCGGCCGCGTACACCAGCGCCGCGCGCACCCGCTTGCCGCCGCCCAGCACCGCGTAGCGCATGGCTTCGTGCAGGCGCCGCGGCGCCTGGTTGGCGGTGGGCAGCAGCGCTTCGAGCACGCGTTCGATATGCGCGGCGCGGTCGCGCAGCCAGTCCGGAAACGACGGGCCGGCCTTGGATGCTATCAACACGGTCATTCCTTATTCGTCCCCCAGTGCCGACGGATCGAGCGGCCGCAGCAGATCGCCCTCGAGCACTTTGACCTGCTGCTCGGCCTGGGCGAGCTTTTCCTGGCAGATGCGCGTGAGTTCGACGCCCCGGCGATAGGCCGCGAGCGATTGCTCGAGCGGCATGGAACCGCTTTCCATGGCGGCCACCAGCGCCTCGAGTTCGGCCAGGGCCGTTTCGAAATCCTGGGGCAAGGGGCCGGTCTGTGCGGCTGCATCGGCTTGCTTCGAGGCCAAGCGGATCTCCAATCGAATAAGAGGCGGGGAACTATGAATTGTAAGGGAAAGAGGAACGAGGCCCTACGCGGCGCGTTCGGGCTTGCCGGTCGCCTCGAAGCCTGCGCATCCCTCGCGGTGGATTTTTTTGCCTGGGTGATTAGGCACGATTTCACGATATTGAGGTAAAATTGCGGCCCTACCGCCAGAAGCGCGTGCGCCGTGTCCCGCTCTGGCTTTTTTGGTCTTTAGCGGAGCAAACCCCCATGACCGACATTGGTCGGATGGCACACGTGGTGCCAGCTCGCAGCGCGCTCGCCGTTGACGCCTATTTCGACGAAGCGCTTTTCGCTCGCGAGCAAGAACGCATTTTCAAGCAATCCTCTCTGTACGTCGGCCACGAAAAACTCGTGCCCGAAATCGGCGATTGGCGCGCCCTTGTCCAGGAAAACAACGGCCGGGCCCTGGTGCGCAACGCGCCCGGCGCGGGCGGCGTGGGGCTGATTTCCAACGTGTGCCGCCACCGCCAGGCGATCATGCTGGGCGGCGCCACGGGCAATGTGGCGGGCAACGTCAACACGCACGGCAGCCTGTCCGGCACGGGCGGCAACATCGTCTGCCCGCTGCATCGCTGGACGTACAACAAGCGCGGCGAACTCCTGGGCGCGCCGCAGTTCGACACCACGCCCTGCCTGAACCTGGAACGCTTTCGCCTGCGCGACTGCCACGGTCTGTTGTTCGAAGGCCCGCGCGATCCGGCCGCCGACATGGCCTCGCTCTTCGCCCGGCCCGAGTTCGATTTCGGCGACTACGTGCTGGACCACGTGGAAGTGCACCAGTGCAATTACAACTGGAAGACTTTCATCGAGGTCTACCTCGAGGATTATCACGTCGGCCCCTTCCACCCGGGCCTGGGACGCTTCGTCACCTGCGACGATCTGAGCTGGGAGTTCGGCGACTGGTTCAGCGCGCAGCGCGTGGGGGTGCACAACGAGCTGGAACAGCCCGGCTCCGAGGTCTACCGCATCTGGCACGACAAGGTGCTGGAGTTTCGCGACGGCCAGGCGCCGGATTTCGGCGCGGTGTGGGTGACGTACTTTCCCACGCACATGATCGAGCTTTATCCGCACGTGCTGGTGCTGTCGACGCTCTATCCCAAGGGCCCGCAGGAAACGGTCAATGTGGTGGAATTCTATTACCCCGAGGAGATCGTCGCTTTCGAGCGCGAGTTCGTCGAGGCGCAGCGCGCGGCGTATATGGAAACGGCGGTCGAGGACGACGAGATCGCCGAGCGCATGGACGCGGGGCGCAAGGCTTTGATGGAGCGCGGGGTCAGCGAGTCGGGGCCCTATCAGTCGCCAATGGAAGATGGGATGCAGCACTTCCATGAGTGGTATCGGAGGGTGATGGACTCTGGGGCTTGATCGAGTTCTTGAGTTGCGGCGGTTTAACAGCCACTCATGCTTAACGGCCACTGTTAACGGCCACTCGTTTTGAGTGGCCGTTTTGCATTTTGCCCTTGGCCTTAGCCCCTGGCGACGGGGCGTGCCGGGTCGGAGCACCATTCGCTCCAGGAGCCGGGGTACAGGCGCGAGCCCGCCAGGCCGGCGATTTCCATGGCCAGCAGGTTGTGGCTGGCGGTGATGCCGGAGCCGCACTGGTGCACGACCTCTTGCGGCGCGCGGCCGCCGAGCACGGCTTCGAATTCGGCGCGCAGNTGCGCGGGCGACTTGAAGCGGCCGTCGGNTTCGAGGTTTTGCGTGTTGGGGCGATTGAGCGCGCCGGGGATGTGGCCGGCCACCGGGTCCATGGGTTCGACTTCGCCGCGGTAGCGGTTGGCGGCGCGGGCGTCGACCACGACGAAGTCTTGCTTGTCGATGTTGGCGAGCACGGCGGCGGCGTCGACGCTGCCTGCCAGCGCGGCGCGCGGCTTGGCCTTGGGCAGCGGCGCCAGCGATTGCGCCTGCCCGGACCGCGTGGCCAGGCCCGCGGCCGACCAGGCGGGCCAGCCGCCGTCGAGGACGGCGACGTTTTCGTGGCCGATCCAGCGCAGCATCCACCACAGATGGGCGGCGTATTGGCCGCCGCTGGCATCGTAGGCCACGACCAGGGTATCGGACTTGACGCCGTGGGCGGCCATCAGGCTGGCCAGGTGTTCGGGCGTGGGCAGCGGATGGCGGCCGTTCTTGCCGGTGCGCGCAGCGCAGAGTTCGGTTTCGTGGTCCAGGAAGCGTGCGCCGGGAATGTGGCCTTCGCCGTAGGCGCGCCGGCCTACGGAATGGTCCATCAGGTCGTGACGCAAATCGAAGACCCGCAGCAGGCCATGGTCGACCTGGCCGGCGGCCAGGCGGGCGGCGAGATCGGAAACGGAGATCAGCGTGGTCGTCATGGTTGTTTCTCCCTGGATGGCCGCGCCGGGCCCGGCGCGGCTTTGTTGTCGTTATGCCGGCGTCATGTCGGGCCGGCACCGAAGATTTGATCTTAGGCCGGCGCGGCCTGGCGCGCCGTGCTCCAGGCCGAGATCAGGCCNGCCAGGATGATCAGGCCGATGCCCGTCCAGGCCAGCGTGTCGGGCACGTCGTCCCAGAACAGAACGCCCAGCACCATGGCAAAGATGATGGTGGAATATTGCAGGGCGGCGGTCAACAGCGGCGCNCCCTTGCCGAAGGCGCGGGTCTGCGCCAGTTGCATCAGCAGGCCGATCGACCCCACGAGCAGCAGGCTGAGGTAGGCGACCCAGTCGGGCTGGCCCCAGCCTTCCAGCATCAGGCCCACGATGCTGCTCAGGCAGACCGCGATCGAAAAGAACAGCACCGTGCGCCACTCCGGCTCGCCCATGCGGCCCAGTTCGCGCAGCTGGAGCATGGCCATGGCCGTCGCCATGCCGGCCACCAGGCCCAGCAAGGCGGGCTCCCATTGATCGGGCGTGATGCTGGGACGCAGCACCACGACCACGCCCAGAAAGCCCAGAGCCACGGCGGCGATGCGCACCGGATCGCGCCGCGCGCCGCCCCAGCCCAGCATCCAGCAGCCGATGAACAGCGGCGAGGTGTAGGTGAGGCTGGCGGACGTGGCCAGCGGGAGCTGCGAGACGCAGTAGAAGCCCAGCCACATCGAACACAGGCCGGCCACGTTGCGCCATACGTGCAGGCGCCAGTTCGGCGTGATGACGGGCTGGCGCCTGACCCGCGCCCAGAACAGCAGCAGCAGGACAGAGGGCAGGCCGCGCAATACGATGATCGAGGCCAGGGACGCCCCGTGCTCGGAGGCCAGCTTCACGCACGCGCCCATGACCGCGGACATGACGGAAGCCAGCAACATCCAGAGAGCCTGCATAGGAGCGACGCGGTTTGAAACGTATTGAAGAATCTGTGAACTATACCTTTTGATTTAAGTTCAGTTTTTAGTAAGAATGTGATTTCTGCAATGACTCGCGGCTGAATCGAACCCCGCGCACAGAACCCTACTATGAAACGCATCTTTCTCTTCNTCGCCACCAACCTCGCCGTGATGCTGGTGCTGTCCATCACGCTGCGCATCCTCGGCNTCGACCGCTTCCTCACGGCGCAGGGGCTGAANCTGCCCATGCTGCTGGCCTTCTCGGCNGTGGTCGGCTTCGCCGGCTCGCTGATCTCGCTCCTGATGAGCAAGCCCATGGCCAAGTGGAGCACCGGCGCACAGGTCATCGACCCGAACGCCCCGCGCAGCCAGGCCGAAGCCTGGCTGGTCGGCACCGTGCACCAGCTGGCAGACCGCGCCGGCATCGGCCGGCCGGAGGTGGCCATCTATGAAGGCGCACCCAACGCCTTCGCCACGGGCGCCTTCAAGAACGAAGCGCTGGTGGCCGTGTCCACCGGTCTGCTTGAAAGCATGAACGAAGAAGAAGTCACCGCCGTGCTGGGCCACGAGGTCGCGCACGTGGCCAACGGCGACATGGTCACGCTCGCCCTGATCCAGGGCGTGGTCAATACGTTCGTGGTGTTCCTGGCCCGCGTGGTGGGCTATGTGGTCGACCGCGCCGTGCTGCGCAACGACCGCGAAGAAAACGGCGGCGGCACCGGCATCGGCTACTTCGTGACCGTCATGGTCTGCGAGATCGTGTTCGGCCTGGCGGCCTCGGTCATCGTGGCCTGGTTCTCGCGCCGGCGCGAATTCCGCGCCGACGCCGGCTCGGCGCAACTGCTCGGCTCGAACCAGCCCATGATCCACGCCCTGACCCGCCTGGGCGGGCTGCAGGCGGGCGAACTGCCCAAGTCCTTCGCGACGTCCGGCATCGCCGGCGCGGGCGGCCTGGGCGCCCTCTTCGCTTCGCACCCGCCTATCGAGACCCGCATCGCCGCGCTTCAGAAGACGGTAGTCTGATGATAATCTTGCCCGATACCGCAGGATGCGCGCGCACGCAGGATGCGCCGTGCCTGCCCCCATGCCGTCATTACAAGAATCGGGCACATGAAACGGGCACACAAGATAACGGGGCTGGCCATCGTCGTCATGGCGGCATTGGCGCTGTTGATCATCCAGGCCCTATGGCGGCCCTTCGAATTCCATCGCGAACCTGAAAAGCCCCAGGTCTACGACGTCCACATCGACATCAACCGGCCCGATGCCGTCATCGACAGCTCGGCCCTGTCGCGCCTGCCGCGCGACATCATCCGGGTGCCCCTGCTGCAAACCCTGCTGACCGAAGACTTCGTCGACTACTACGAAACGCATCCCACGCGGCTGTCGGCCGAAGGCGCCTTGCGCCGCTTCGCGTTCGAGCACGACCTGGACTGGCGNGACAGCATCATCCNGCAGATTTTCGACGANCCCGCGCGCGTGCTGCTGTGGCGCTCCCCCGGCGGGCGGCTAGGCCGCTGGATGATCTCGATGCGGCGCAACGGCATCGCCAAACTGGCGCAGGCCATAGGCAATGTCGCCGCGTCGGATACGCAGCTTTCGCGCATCGCCAAGCTGCCCGACGACACGCCGGTCTACGCCATTCGCCTCGCCACCAACCACACGCTGATCTACGCGGCCAAGGGCGACCGGCTGGTCATCATGTCCGAGCCCGGCATGCTGCTGGACAACGCCAACGAGCCGATCCGCGAGCGCGTCGAGGCCGTGACGCGCATGCTGGACGACGGCACGGACGACGCCCTGCGCAGCTACGGCCTGGAGCACATGCCGCTCGCGCCCAACGGCCACAGGCTCGTCGTTTCGGTGAACTATCTTTCCTTCGGCTACCAGGCCTTCTTCATGGGCATCGATGCCCTGCGCTTCGATTTCGCGCCGGCGGCCAACGGCGGCCAGAGCGCCTGGAGCACCTCCGCGTTGGTGGTGCCCGAGCACCTGCCCCAGGGCTGGAACAGCGCCGATCTGTGGCATGCGCTGCCCGCCAATCCGGCGGCCTGCGCCAGCCTGCCGGTCGACTGGAGCGAGGCCACCCAGTTGCTGGACCGGCTGGGCGACGCGGGCAAGGAAGCCGCGCCCATCCTGAGCAAGGCCCTGGCCGGCCCGGCCGCCGTCTGCTGGTACGCCAAGTCGTCGCTGGTCTCGCCGGTGTTCGTGGCCCAGCTCTCGCCCGACGCGCAGCACGACCCCAAGCAGCAGGCAGCCATCCGGCATGCCCTGGGCGAAGTGCTCTTTCCCCAGATCATCGGCGCTTACGAAGCCAAGGCCGACAGCGACGAGGACTACGCCCGCCTGCCGGTGCNGGCCGCCGTCGACGAGNCCGCCGGCGTNGCGTCCTGGATGCGGCCGGTGAGCGCCCTGTCGGGTACGGCCGCCAGTTCCGCCGCGCCCTTTGCCAAGCAGCTTTCCGCGCCGCGCTACTTTCCGGTCACACTGGCGCTGACGCCGCGCTATGCGATCTTCTCTCCCGATGCCCACCTGGTGGACGACACGC
>Ga0055529_1001160_pt1 | contig 10886 bp, 7 predicted proteins | sample AraplaCol_mCL_r2_FD_55007 | JGI IMG/M metagenome (GOLD analysis project Ga0055529, IMG submission 55007) | Arabidopsis root microbial communities from North Carolina, USA - plate scrape CL_Col_mCL_r2 | ecosystem: Host-associated > Plants > Roots > Endosphere | place: USA: North Carolina...
GCCGCCGACTTCGTCGCGCCCATCGCCCTGCTGATGGTCCTGGTCATTGCCTTCTTCGGCGCCGCGCTGCGCGTGCGCGACGGCGGCCACATCGGCCTGGACTCGCTGGTCGAGCGCCTGCCGCCCAAAGGCAAACTGGCCATGGAAGCTTTCCAGCAGCTATGCCTGATCGTCTTTGCGCTGGCGGCCCTGAGCGGCTGCGTGCAAATGGCCGACATCACCATGGGCGACACGATACCCATCATCGGCCTGTCCGAAGCCATACGCTACATCATCCCCGCCGTGGCCTTCGTCTGCATCGTGCTGTTCTGCCTCGAACACCTGCTGGACATGTTCGTCCACAAACAAGACTAAGAATCCATGGAACTCGCCCTTCTCACCGTAAGCTTTCTCGCCCTCCTGGCGTTCGGCGTTCCGGTCTCGTTCGCGCTCGGCCTGTCCTGCGTACTGACCTACTTCTACGAAGGCCTGCCCATCGCCACGGCCATGCAGTCCATGGTGTCCGGCATCAACGCGTTTTCCTTTCTCGCGGTGCCCTTCTTCATCCTGTCGGGCGAGTTGATGCTGCACGGCGGCATCGCCGACCGCATCCTGCGTTTCGCGCAGGACACGGTGGGCCATTTCCGCGGCGGCCTGGGCCTGGCCAACGCGGTGGCCTGCACGCTGTTCGGCGGCGTGTCCGGCTCGCCCACGGCCGACACCTCGGCCATGGGCGGCGTGGTCATTCCGCTCATGAAGCGCGAAGGCTACAGCGCGGCCTATGCCGTCAACGTCACCACGCACTCGTCGCTGGCCGGGGCCCTCATGCCCACCTCGACCAACATGATCATCTATGCGCTCGCGGCGCAGGGCATCGCCGGCACCGTGCATGGCCATTCGGTCAGCGGCGTGTCCATCGGCGACCTGCTGTTCTCGGGCCTGATCCCGGTGCTCTGGGTCCTGGGCCTGGTGCTGGTGGCCGCCTACTGGCAAGCCGTGAAGTTCGGCTTCCCCAAGCGCGCCGACGGCACGACCGCGGTCACCAAATTCCCCGGCTGGCATGCCGTGGCGCGTTCCTTCGTCGGCGCGCTGCCGGGCCTGTTCGTCATCCTCATCATCCTGGGCTGCGTGGCCAAGGGCGTCGCCACGGCGACCGAAGCGGCCGCCATCGCGGTGGGCTACTCGCTGGTGCTGACCACGGTCGTCTACCGCAGCATGACGTTCGAAAAGTTCTTCACGGCGCTGGCCCGGGCGGTCAAGACCACCGGCGTGGTGCTGCTGCTGATCGGCGTGTCGAACATGCTGCGCTTCCAGATGGCCTATCTCGAAATCCCCGAGACCATCGAGCACATGCTGCAGGACGCCACGACCATCCCCTGGCTGATGCTGCTGTACATCAACATCATCCAGGTGTTCCTGGGCACCTTCGTCGACATGGCGGCGCACATCCTCATCACCACGCCGCTCTTTTTGCCACTGGCCATGCACTATGGCGTGGGCCCGGTGCAGTTCGGCATCATGATCCTGCTGAACTGCTCGCTCGGCCTGGTGCACCCGCCCATCGGCTCGGTGCAGTTCGTCGGCTGCGCGATCGGCGAGGTGTCGATAGGCGAGACGACCAAGATAGCCTGGCCGTACTACCTGGCCATCTTCAGCGCGATCAACATCGTCACCTACTTTCCGTCGTTCTCCACCTGGCTGCCCAGCCTGATCGGCGGACACCCCGTGTTCTAGGACGCGCGATACCCGCCGTGCCCGCGGCCCGCACGTACGCCAGAAAGTGGCGCACCTGCGGGCCGTTGCGTTATAAGGCCTCGTAGAGCGGTTATAAGGCTTCGTATAACAATTACGCCTCCCAGGAGATCTCATGCAAACCAGCACCACCCCGCCAGCCCAGCGCAGTGACGCCCGGCGTAATGACGCCCAGCGCATCGGCGTCCCGCGAGAAACCTTCCCCGGCGAAAAACGCGTGGCCACGGTGCCCGACGTCGTCGAAAAGCTCATCAAGCTGGGTTTCTCGGTCGCCGTCGAATCCGGCGCGGGCGATGCCGCCAATTTCAGCGACGACGCCTATCGCGCCGCGGGGGCCGAAATCGTGGGAGACGCCGCGACCCTGTGGGCCACGTCGGACATCGTCTTCAAGGCGCGTCCGCCCGGCACGGGCGAGGTCGCGCTGATGCGCGAAGGCGGCATCCTGATCGGCTTCATCTGGCCCGCCCAGAATCCCGACCTGATGCAGGAGCTCGCCGCGAAGAAGGCCACGGTGCTGGCCATCGACTGCCTGCCGCGCACCTTGAGCCGCGCGCAGAAGATGGACGCGCTGACTTCGATGGCCGGCGTCAGCGGCTACCGCGCCGTCATCGAGGCGGCCAACGCGTTCGGCCGCTACTTCAGCGGCCAGATCACGGCGGCCGGCAAGGTGCCGCCCGCCAAGGTGTTCATCGCCGGGGCCGGCGTGGCGGGCCTGGCGGCCATCGGCACGGCCGCCAGCCTGGGCGCCGTCGTGCGCGCCAACGACACGCGCGCCGAGGTCGCCGACCAGGTCAAGTCCCTGGGCGGCGAGTTCGTCAGGGTCGACTACGAAGAAGAGGGCTCGGGCGGCGGCGGCTACGCCAAGGTCATGAGCGAAGGCTTCCAGGCCGCGCAGCGCGCCATGTACGCGCAGCAGGCCAAGGATGCCGACATCATCATCACCACCGCGCTGATCCCCGGCAAGCCCGCCCCCAAGCTCATCACCGCCGAGATGGTGCAGTCCATGAAGCCGGGCAGCGTGATCGTGGACATGGCCGGCGAACAAGGCGGGAACTGCGAGCTGACCGTGCCGGGCGAAGCCGTGGTGCGCCACGGCGTGACCATCGTCGGCTATACCGACCTGGCCTCGCGCCTGGCCAGGCAGTCCTCCACGCTATACGCCACCAACCTGCTGCGCCTGGCGGAAGAACTGTGCAAGGCCAAGGACGGCATGGCCGTCGTCAATATGGAAGACGACGCCATACGCGGCCTGACGGTGGTCAAGGACGGCGCCGTCACCTGGCCCGCGCCGCCGCTCAAGCCCGCGGCGGTGCCCGCGCCCAAGCCCGCCGCCGCGCCCGCGGCCGAAAAGAAAAACGGCCANGGGCGCGGCGCGCCGATGCCNGCCAGGACGCTGGCGATCCTGTTCGCCGTCGCCGCGGTCGTTTTCTGGTTCATCGGCGCTTACGCGCCCGCGGCCTTCCTCGGCCACTTCACGGTGTTCGTGCTGGCCTGCTTCATCGGCTACATGGTGGTCTGGAACGTCACGCCCGCGCTGCACACGCCGCTGATGAGCGTCACCAACGCCATCTCCAGCATCATCGCCATCGGCGCCCTGGTGCAGATCGCGCCGCCCGCAGTTGCCGCGACGGGGGGCAGGCCCGACGAGCTGATCCGCTGGCTGGCCGTCGCCGCCATCGCGCTCACCGGCATCAATATGTTCGGCGGCTTCGCCGTCACGCGCCGCATGCTGGCCATGTTCCGCAAATAAGAAAAAGAGGAAACCCGAATCATGTCCCAAAGCCTCGCCACGGCGGCCTATCTCGGCGCCGCCATTCTCTTCATCCTCAGCCTGGGCGGCCTGTCCAATCCCGAAACCTCGCGCCGGGGCAATCTGCTCGGCATGGTGGGCATGGCGCTGGCCGTGCTGGCCACCCTCTTCGGCCCGCGCGTGGGCGCCGGCGGCATCGCCTGGATCGTCGCGGCCCTGGCGGTCGGCGCCGGCATCGGCCTGTACGCGGCCAAGATCGTCAAGATGACCCAGATGCCCGAGCTGGTCGCGCTCATGCACAGCCTGGTGGGCCTGGCGGCCTGCCTGGTGGGCTTCGCCAGCTACGTGGACCCTTCGGCGCAGTTCCAGGGCGCGGAAGAAACCATCCATCTGGTGGAAATCTACGTCGGCATCCTGATCGGCGCGATCACCTTCTCGGGTTCGCTCATCGCCTTCGGCAAGCTCAGCGGCAAGATCGGCGGCAAGCCCCTGCTGCTGCCCGCGCGCCACTGGCTCAACCTGATCGCGCTCTTGGCGGTGATCTGGTTCGGCGGCCAGTTCATGCATGCGCACAACGACGGCGCCGGCATGACGGCGCTCGTCGTCATGACCGTGATCGCCCTGCTCTTCGGCGTGCACATGGTCATGGCGATCGGCGGCGCCGACATGCCCGTGGTGATCTCCATGCTCAACAGCTACTCGGGCTGGGCGGCGGCGGCCACGGGCTTCATGCTCAACAACGACCTGCTGATCGTCACCGGCGCCCTGGTGGGCTCGTCGGGCGCCATCCTGTCGTACATCATGTGCAGCGCGATGAACCGCAACTTCATCAGCGTGATCGCAGGCGGCTTCGGCTCCAGCAGCAGCGCCGCCAAGAAGGGCGACGCCGCGGCGCAGCCCCAGGGCGAAACGACGCCCATCGGCGCCGCCGAAACCGCCGAGCTGCTGCGCGAAGCCAAGAGCGTGATCATCGTGCCGGGCTACGGCATGGCGGTGGCGCAGGCCCAGCACACGGTGTTCGAGATCACCAAGGCCCTGCGCGAAAAAGGCGTGGACGTGCGCTTCGCCATCCACCCCGTGGCGGGCCGCATGCCCGGCCACATGAACGTGCTGCTGGCCGAAGCCAAGGTGCCTTACGACATCGTGATGGAGATGGACGAGATCAACGCCGACTTCCCCGACACGGACGTGGCCATGGTGATCGGCGCCAACGACATCGTGAACCCCAGCGCGGCCGAGGATCCGACCAGCCCCATCGCCGGCATGCCGGTGCTCGAGGTCTGGAAGGCCAGGACCTCGATCGTGATGAAGCGCTCCATGGCCTCGGGCTATGCCGGCGTGGACAACCCGCTCTTCTACAAGGACAACAACCGCATGCTGTTCGGCGATGCCAAGAAGATGCTGGACGAAGTGCTGGGCGCGCTCAGGGGCTGAATCGACGGCCGAATCAGTGCTTCTGCGGCATGGCGGAAGAATGGTGGTGGACGATGAGCCACTTGCCGTTCTCCCATTGGTACACGTAGGTGTAGCGCGCGTGCACCACCTTGCCGTTGGCGAACTTGAAGGTGTAGGTGCCGACGTTCTGCGCGGTATTGCAGCCGATCTTGATGTAGCTGTGGTCGATCGACCCGCTCGGCTTGCCCGCCATGAAGTGGACGAAATAATCGCGGATCTCGGCCGGCGTGGTGCGAGGCTTGTTCGACACCGTGGCCAGCAACACCGCGTCCGGCGCGTAGTCGGCCACGATCTTGTCGGGGTTCCTCGTCAGCAGGTCGTCGTTCCATTGCGTAAACAGCGCGGCGACCTGCTGCCTGGTGACCGGCTGGCAGGCTTGCGAAGTGGCCGTCTGCGCACCGGCCGGCATGGCGACGGACAGGATGCCCGCCGCGGCGATCAACAACGATACAGCTCCAAGATGCTTCTTCATGGCATGTCTCCCTTGCTTGCTGTTGGTACTGCTTCTTGTCGGACTAGCCGATCATAGCGCGCCGGCATATCGACGAGATGAATCTTGTGCGAAGGGGGAAATTTTATCGAGCGGGCGGCGGACCGGGGCCGTGCCGGCCCATCACGCCCGCTTAATAAAGCGGCGTTTATATTGGGCTTGCGGCGCCTTCGGACTTCGGACCAGGGACGCCGGCCCGACTTCACACTTCCCGATGTTCCTTCCATGAAAACCACGCAAGCATCCTCGTACGACCGCATCACGATCGCGCTGCACTGGCTTACCGCCGGCATCGTGCTGTTCCAGTTTCTCAGCGCGCAAATCTGGGACTTCTTCTCCAGGCCCACGCACCACCTGATCATCGTCTCGCATACCTCCCTGGGCATCGTGCTGACGGCGGTGCTCATGGCGCGCCTGTTCTGGCGGGCCACATCGGGCCGTCGTCTCGACCATGGCTCGGGCCTGCTCGACCGGGCGGCCCAGGCCGGGCATCATCTGCTGTACGGGCTGCTCGCGGCCGAGGTCGCGCTCGGCTTCCTGTTCCGCTGGTCCGGGCACAGCCCGCTGAGCTTTTTCGGCCTGATCATCGCCTCGCCTTTCGCGCCGCTTTCACGGTCCGCCCACGCGCTGATCGGCCAGACGCACGATCTCGTTGCATGGATAATCATCGTCATCGCCCTTGGCCATGCATGCGCCGCGCTGTTTCACCATTACGTCATGCGCGACGGCGTCTTGCGTCGTATGCATGCCGNGGTTACGTCATGCGCGACGGCGTCTTGCGTCGTATGCTGCCGGGGCTGTCGCCGCACCAAGACTAGAAAACCGAGCCGGAACTTCCCGAACCCGCCATGCCCACGCCGCACCCGTCCCGGATCCGCACCGCCTGCGAGGTTTTTGCGATCTTCCTCAGGCTGGGCCTGACCAGTTTCGGCGGCCCTGTCGCCCACATCGGCTACTTTCGACACGAGTTCGTCGAGCGGCGGCGCTGGCTCGATGAGGCGGCATTTACCGATCTGGTCGGGCTATGCCAGTTCCTGCCCGGCCCGGCGAGCAGCCAGACGGGGTTTTCGATCGGCCTGCTGCGAGGCGGATGGCTGGGCGGACTCGCGGCCTGGTGCGGCTTCACGCTGCCCTCCGCTTTGCTTTTGCTCGTCTTCGCGGTCATTGCACCGAATCTCGATGGGCCGATCGGCATCGGCTTGATTCACGGCCTCAAGCTCGTCGCGGTCGCCGTGGTTGCCCAGGCCGTATGGGACATGGCCCGGCGCCTGTGCCCGGACCACCGCCGCGCCGCCATCGCGCTCGCCGCCATGGCCGCGCTCAGCATCCTGACCACCGTCTATGCCCAGCTCATCGTGATCGCGCTCGGTGCAGTGCTGGGCTCGATCTANTGCCGGACGCAGTCGCCCGCCCGTGCCGGCGGCACGGCGCAACACGCTCAAGAATTTCGTGTGCCGCGCATCGTCGGCGTTGCCGCGCTGGCGCTTTTCTGCGCCCTGCTCTTCGGCCTGCCGATCCTGGGGCAATTGACGAACGACCAGGCCATCCAGGTTTTCGACGGCTTCTATCGGTCCGGGGCGCTCGTCTTCGGCGGGGGGCATGTGGTGCTGCCTCTTCTGCAGCAGCAGACCGTCGCCACGGGCTGGGTTGCGTCCAACGATTTTCTCGCGGGCTATGGCGCCGCGCAGGCCGTGCCGGGCCCCTTGTTCACCTTCGCGGCCTTTCTGGGCTGGATGACTCAGGTGCCGAATCATTGGGCCGGCGCGCTGCTGGCCCTGGCGGGCATCTTCCTGCCCGGGCTGCTGCTGGTCCTGGCGGCACTGCCTTATTGGCAGGCGCTGCGCGCGCGCCCGTCGATGGCCGCGATTCTCTCCGGCGTGAACGCCGCCGTGGTCGGATTGCTCGCGACCGCGCTCTATTCGCCCGTCTGGACCGGCGCGGTGCACTCAGGCATCGATTTCGCGATCGCGGCGCTGGGCTTTTTCCTGCTGGCGCGATGGAAGATCCCGCCGCTATTCGTGGTCGTTCTTTGCGCATTGGCAGGCATCGCCGAGATGATCGCCGCCCACTGATCGGCACGCGCTCGACAATATGGACATGGTGCCCTGGCCGGCAGTATGTTCGGCGAACGGCGCCATGCCCTCCATCGCCTTCACGCCGCGCAGGATCCCTAATGTTCATCCGCCAGTTCAACTATCTCATCGCGCTGGACAAGCACCGGCATTTCAGGCGGGCCGCGGAAAGCTGCCACGTCTCGCAGCCGGCCTTGTCCAACGGAATACGCGAACTGGAGCGCGAGCTCGGCATCACCATCGTCAAGCGCAACCGCACGTTCGAGGGCATCACGCCCGAAGGCGAGCGGGTCATCCAGTGGGTGCGGCAGGTGCTCGCTTCGCTCGAAGGCCTGCAGCAGGAAGCCGACCTGGTCCGCAGCGTGCCGCGCGGCCACCTGGCCATCGGCGTGATCCCCACCGCGAACCATGCCGCCACGCTGCTCAGCGCGCAATACCGCGAAATCCTGCCCCAGCTGACGCTCGAGGTCACGTCCCTGAGCACGCCCGAGATACTCCAGCGCCTGAAGTCGCAGGAGATCCAGCTCGGCATGCTCTACGACCGGTCGGTCGCCAACGGCGACTATGACGTGCTGCCCCTGTTCTCCGAACGCTACGTCCTGATCGCCGGCGAGCAGGCCTCCTTGCCGCATCAGCTGGACTGGGGCGAGGTCGCCGAGCTGCCGCTGTGCCTGCTCAGCCGGGACATGCAGAACCGCCAGACCCTGGACGCAATCTTCAAGAAGCTCGAGGCGACGCCGCGCGTGGTGCTGCAGACCAACGACCTGCGCGTGCTGCTCGTCGAATGCCTGAGCGGGCGCGCGTTCAGCATCATGCCCCTGAGCGCGCTGCCGACCCAATACGAAGGAGCCGGCCTGATCGCCCACCCGATCGTCCCGGAGCACGTCGAGGATGTCTGCCTCGTGCGGCTGCGCCGCGAGACGCAACCGGCCTTGTCCCAGGCCGCCTGGCAGATCGCGAGCCAGATGGATCTGGAAGAGATCCTCAATCATCTCCTGGCCAAAAAAGTTTGATAACCATTGATTATCAAGAGTTTCACGCAAACGATTAGACCAATCCAGGCCGCTGCTGCATCCTGTCCCTAAAAGCGGCAGAGCCTTTTTCGAGGAATCACAGTGCCTTCCATCACACCCCAGGCCGTCGATGCCAGACTGACCAGCGCCGCCATCTTCCTGGTGGTCACGCTCGATGCGGGAGCCGCCGCGGAGGACACCGTCCGCGGCTTATGCGGCGACCTCTCGTCGCTCGTGCGAGGCGTCGGCTTTCGGGCCTCCGAGGGCCAGCTGTCCTGCATCACGGGGATCGGATCCGCGGCATGGGATCGCCTCTTCGGTTCGCCCAGGCCTAAGGAGTTGCACCCTTTCCGCGAAATCCGGGGCGCCCATCACGCCCCCGCCACCCCGGGCGACCTGCTTTTCCATATCCGCGCCGCGAGCATGGACCTGTGCTTCGAACTCGCGACCGAGATCCTGAGGCGCCTGGGCGATGCCGCGACGGCGGCCGACACCGTGCAAGGCTTCAAGTATTTCGACAACCGCGATCTGCTGGGCTTCGTCGACGGCACGGAAAATCCCGCGGCCCAGGCCGCCATCGACGCCACCCTGATCGGCGACGAAGATGCCGGCTTCGCCGGCGGCAGCTACGTCATCGTGCAGAAATACCTGCACGACATGGGCAAATGGAACGCGATCCCGGTCGAGCAGCAAGAGAAGATCATCGGCCGCAGGAAGCTTTCGGACATCGAGCTGGCCGACGCCGAGAAGCCCAGCTACGCGCACAATGTGCTCACCAGCATCGAAGAAAACGGCGAGTCGCTGGAAATCCTGCGCGACAACATGCCTTTCGGCGATCCCGCCAAGGGCGAGTTCGGCACCTACTTCATCGGCTATGCCCGGTCGCCCGCGCGCATCGAGCGGATGCTGCAGAACATGTTCGTCGGCAACCCGCCCGGCAACTACGACCGGCTGCTCGACGTCAGCCGGGCGGCAACCGGGTCGCTGTTCTTCGTGCCGACCACGACTTTCCTCGACGACGTGGCGCCGTGAACGGCCCAAGGAAGCTCATCATGACCCAACGACGCGAAGTGCCCGGCATCCGCCCTTACGAAGGCCCGGCGGGCGGCTGGGGAGCCTTGAAGGCCACCGCCCAGGCCGTGCGGCAGCAGATGGAGCTCACCGAAGCGCCCGTCGTGCTCCTGCGCACCAACCAGCCCGCGGGCTTCGACTGCCCGGGCTGCGCCTGGCCCGACAAGGAGCACCGCTCGACCTTCCAGTTCTGCGAGAACGGCGCCAAGGCCGTCACCTGGGAAGCGACGAGCAAGCGCGTGACGCCCGAGTTCTTCGCGCAACACACGGTGTCCTCGCTGCTGGAGCTGTCCGATTACGAGCTGGAGGATTTCGGCCGCCTGACCCATCCGATGGTCTACGACGCGAAGACCGACAAGTTCGTCCCCATCGAATGGGAAGCGGCCTTCACGCGCATCGGCGCGGCGCTGGGCGCCCTGGCCTCGCCGGACGAAGTCGAGTTCTATACGTCCGGACGCGCTTCCAACGAAGCGGCCTATCTGTTCCAGCTTTTCGCGCGCGAATACGGGACCAACAATTTCCCCGACTGCTCCAATATGTGCCACGAGGCGACCAGCGTCGGCCTGCCGCGGTCGATCGGCATCGGCAAGGGCACGGTTTCGCTGGAAGACTTCGATCAGACCGATTTCGTTCTTTCCATCGGCCACAACCCGGGCACCAACCACCCGCGCATGATGGGCACGCTGCACGAAGTCGCGCGCCGCAAAGTCCCGATCGTCGTGCTCAACCCCATGCGCGAGCGGGCGCTGGAGCGCTTCGCCGATCCCCAGAACGTCGTGGAGATGGCGACCTACGGCTCGACCAACATCGCCTCGACCTACTACCAGGTCCGGGCCGGCGGCGACGCGGCCGCGCTCAAGGGCATCATGAAAGCGCTGCTGGAGCTGGACGCCGAGCGCGGCAATGTGCTGGACCGGGGCTTCATCGCCGAGCACACGCAGGGGTTCGACGCGCTGGCCGCCGATCTGGCGGCGACCGGCTGGGCCGACATCGAGAAGGAAAGCGGCCTGGCGCGCGTCGATCTGGAACACGTGGCGCAGGTCTATGCCAAATCCAAGGCGGCCATCGTCACCTACGGCATGGGCATCACCCAGCACAACACCGGCACGGCCAACGTGAGGCTGATCGTCGACCTGCTGCTCCTGCGCGGCAACTTCGGCAAGCCCGGCGCCGGCATCTGCCCGCTGCGCGGCCACTCCAATGTGCAGGGCAACCGCACTGTCGGCATCACCGAGAAGCCTGCGGAAGATTTCCTCAAGCGCCTGGAACAGGTCTTCGGCTTCACGCCGCCCCAGGGCCACGGC
>Ga0055529_1001162_pt1 | contig 10845 bp, 11 predicted proteins | sample AraplaCol_mCL_r2_FD_55007 | JGI IMG/M metagenome (GOLD analysis project Ga0055529, IMG submission 55007) | Arabidopsis root microbial communities from North Carolina, USA - plate scrape CL_Col_mCL_r2 | ecosystem: Host-associated > Plants > Roots > Endosphere | place: USA: North Carolina...
CCCCAATACCGGATAGACCAGCAAGGCTTCCTTGACGATGCCGTAGCTGGAACCCCATACCAGGGCGACCGCCAGCAGGAGCAGATCGGCGAGCAGGGCGGAGCGGGACGGGAAGGGCATGGGGCGATGAGGCATGCAAGTTGGCGGATGTGAATCGGCCGTTGGACCGGCTTGCATTGTCATTCGTGTCTGTGGTGATGATAATCAGGCTGTAGGGCATAATATTTATGCTTAGAATGCACAGATAAGCTTCATCACGTCCTCAATTGCATCGACCCTTCATAGGCCAGGCGGCATTCCCGATGATCCCCAGTGAGCTCCTGTCGCTGCTTCCCGACCTGGCGACCTTCGCCCGTGTCGTCGAGGCCGGCAATTTCTCGGCCGCGGCGCGCCTGCTCGGCACCACGCCGTCGACCGTAAGCCGGCAGATGCAACGGCTCGAGCGCGCGCTCGGCACGCGATTGCTGGAACGCTCGACCCGCAGCATCCGCTTGACCGAATCCGGCGCGCAGGTCTATCGCCATTGCCGGCACATGGTCGAGGCGGCTTCCGACGCCATCGACGTGGCCGGACATCTCAGCGAGAAGGTGCATGGCCGGATCAGCCTCAGCGCGCCGATCTCCTATGCCAAGAGCGTGCTGCACCCGCTGATGGACGGGTTCCTGCGCGCGCATCCGCAAGCCGGCGTCCAGCTGCTTTTCGACGATCGCGAGCTCGACCCGGTGCGCGACCCGGTGGACCTGGCATTGAGAATGACCTCTACCCCGCCGCCGGGCCTGGTCGCGCGCCGGCTCGGCACGGTGCGCTGGATGGCCTGCGCCTCGTTCTCTTATCTGCGCAAGCACGGCATGCCCGACCACCCGCAAGCGCTGCGGCAGCACGATTGCCTCTATCTCGGAGACCATGCCGACGACAACCGATGGGTCTTTCGCCGCGGCGAAGAAACGCACACGGTGCAGGTCCAGGGCCGCTATATCGTGAACGACGCGGAAACCCGCCGCGACGCCGCGCTCGCGGGCTGGGGCATCGCCAGCCTGCCCGAGTTCGTGGCCGCCGACGCCTTGCGCGAGGGCGAACTGGTACAGGTCTTGCCCGACTGGTCGTTCGAGCCCCGGGCCTATAGCGGCCCGGTCTGGCTGCTTTATCCGCAGAACCGNTTTCTGCCGCCGAAGGTGCGGGCCATGATCGANTGGCTTACGGTGAATATGCCGGTTGGTACGGAGACTTCTNAACAGTAGTTCTTGAGACGCCGTCGACAGGACTGCGGGAGTTCCGATGCTCGTCCGGTGGGCTCCGGTTGGCCGGCCCCCGCTTCGGACTCCCTCCGCCCTATCGACGGCTTACAGCATCACACAGGCGTGGCCCAAAACCGCCACAGGAGGCTGCTGCAAGCCGAGGACCCCGGAGGAATCCGAAGCGCGGGGCGGCCAACCGCAGCCGCGGAAGCGGCGAGCATCGGAATTGCGCAGGGCAGCCTCGGCGACTTAAGAGCTCAAACGGCTTTAGCTAGCTACTAGCTAGCGCCTCAACGCGTCACGCCCGTGGACTTTGCATAGTCCATGTACAGCTTGTGCGCGAGCTGCGCCGCCGGGCCGTAGGACAGCTTGCGGTCGTCCAGGCGATTGACGTGGATCACCTTGCCGTAATTGCCGGTGGAGAACACCTCGTCCGCGTTCTTGACCTCGTCGGGCGTGATCGTGCGTTCTTCCACATTGGTGCCATGCTCGCGCAGCAAGGCCAGGACGCGTGCGCGCGTGATGCCCGAGAGGAAGGTGCCGTTGGCGGCCGGCGTGGCGATCTTGCCGTCCTTGGCGATCCACAGATTGCTGCTGGCGAACTCGGCCACGTTGCCGTCGCCGTCGAGCATCACGGCCGTGTCGAAGCCGGCGGCGTTGGCTTCCTTGGTGGCGCGCTGGCCGTTGGGATACAGGCAGGAGGCCTTGGCGTCGGTCGGGGCCATGCTGGGCCAGGCGCGGGCGTACTGGTTCTGCGTCATGGCCGAGAAGCCTTCGGTGCCGGGCATGGGCGCCTTGAAGACNTGCAGCACGAACTTGGTCTTGGACGCTTCGGGCAGCAGGAAGCCGTCGGCGCAGTAGAACATGGGCTTGATGTAGAGCGCCGTGCCGGCCGGGAACCTGGCCACGGCCTCGAGGGCCAGCTTCTGCACCTCTTCCCAGCCGATCTGGGGCTCCATGAGCATTTTCCTGGCCGAGCGGATCACGCGCTGGCAGTGCAGGTCCAGGTCGGGCGTCAGGCCGTCGAAGGCGCGGGCGCCGTCGAAGACCATGCTGGCCATCCAGAAGGCGTGGTCGGCGGGGCCCAGCAGCTTGGGGTTTTCGGTCGTCCATTGACCGTCGTGGTAGAACAAGGCGTCCATGAAGTGTCCTGGCGTGCGTAAACACAATAAAAAAGCCGCGCGAACCGCGCGGCCGTGCCTACACAGAATACTCCAGGACGGAGCGGGCCCGCCCTATACAGTTTGACGGCGCTGCTTCCAGGCCAGTATCTCGCCCACGATGCCGCGGCGGAAGGTCAGCACGCAGACCACGAAGATCAGGCCGATCACGATGGTGACCGAATCGCCGAGCCGGTTGAACCAGTCGATGTGCGTGACCTGGGCGATGAAGGCGCCCAGATTGCTGACCTTGTTTTCCAGCGCCACGACGATGAAGGCGCCCAGGATGGGGCCGACCTGCGTGCCCAGTCCGCCGATGAGGGTCATGAGGATGACCAGGCCCGAAGTCTGCCAGGTGGCGTCGGTGAGGGTGGTCGAGATGAACACCAGGGACTTGGTCGCGCCCGCCAGCCCTGCCAGCGCCGCCGAGAGCACGAAGGCGAGCAGCTTGAAGCGGTCGACGTCGTAGCCCAGGGAAATGGCGCGCGGCTCGTTCTCGCGCAGGGCCTTGAGCACCTGGCCGAAGGGCGAATGCACCGCGCGCCAGATGATGTAGAAGCCGGCGATGAACACGATCAGCACCAGGTAATACAGGTTCAGGTCGTTGGACAGGTCGATGAAGCCCAGCGCCTTGCCGCGCGGGATCTGCTGCATGCCGTTCTCGCCGCCGGTGAAGTCGGCCTGCACGAAGAAGAAATACACCATCTGCGCCATGGCCAGCGTGATCATGGCGAAGTAGATGCCGCTGCGCCGGATGGCCAGCAGGCCCATCGCCAGGCCGAGCAGCGCCGCCGCGGCCGTGCCGGCCAGGATGCCGATTTCGGTGGGCAGGCCCCAGGTCTTGAGNACGTAGCCCGCGGTGTAGCCCGCCAGGCCCAGGAAGGCCGCATGGCCGAAGGACAGCANGCCCGTATACCCCAGCAGCAGGTTGAACGAGCAGGCGAACAGCGCGTAGCAAAGCACCTGCATCATGAAGATCGGATAGACGCCCAGGTAGGGCAGGGCGGCCAACACGATGGCCGCCAGCACGTAGGCCAGAAGTTGGCGTTTCATTTCTCTTTTCCGAAGAGCCCGGCGGGGCGGAGCACCAGCACGATGCCCATGATGACGAAGACGACGGTGGTGGAGGCCTCGGGCCAGAACACCTTGGTGAAGCCCTCGATGACGCCCAGCCCCAGGCCGGTGACGATCGAGCCCATGATCGAGCCCATGCCGCCGATCACCACCACGGCGAACACCACGATGATGAGGTTCGAGCCCATCAGCGGCGAGACGTCCAGCACGGGCGCGGCCAGCACGCCGGCGAAGCCCGCCAGCAGCACGCCGAAACCGTAGGTCAGGGTGATCATGCGCGGCACGTTGACGCCGAAGGCTTCGACCAGCTTGGGGTTCTCGGTGGCGGCGCGCAGCAGCGAACCCAGGCGGGTGCGCTCGATGACGTACCAGGTGGCCAGGCAGACCGAGATGGAGGCGACCACGATCCAGCCTCGGTAGATGGGCAGGAACATGAATCCCAGGTTGGCGACGCCGTCCAGCCCGGCGGGCGGGGGATAAGGATGCCCCGACACGCCGTAGAAGCTGCGGAACAGGCCTTCGATGAGCATGGCCAGGCCGAAGGTGAGCAGCAGCCCGTAGAGATGGTCGAGCTTGGCGATCGGCTTGAGCAGGGTTTTTTCGAGCAGCATGCCGATCGCGCCGACCACGACGGGGGCGAGGAGCAGCATGACCCAATAGTTCAGGCCCAGATAGTTCAAGCCCATCCAGGCAACGAAGGCGCCCATCATGTACAGGGCGCCATGCGTGAAATTGATGACGTTCAGCAGGCCGAAGATGATCGCCAGGCCCAGGGAGAGAATGGCGTAGAACGAGCCGTTCACCAGCCCGAGAAGCAGTTGTCCGAGCAGTGCCTGAATAGGTATGCCGAAAAGGGTGATCATCGCGTCAGGGTATTCCTACAGGAGTTTCGAGCGCCGCGGCCCGCATGGCGGGCCGCGGCGCAAGAACGTCGCTACGTTGTCGATTTACTTCTTGAGCAGCTTGCAGGGAGAGTCGGCGGGCTTGGTGAAGACGTCGTCGCCGGGCAGGGTGGCGATCACCTTGTAGAGATCCCACTCGCTCTTGGATTCCTGCGGGGTCTTGACCTGCATGAGGTACATGTCGCGGATCAGGGTGCCGTCGGCGCGGACGTAGCCGCCATGGGTGAACATGTCGTTGATCTTGTTCGACTTGATCCACTTCATGACGGTGTCGGCGTCGTCGGTGCCCGTGGCCTTGACGGCGTTCAGGTACGTCAGGGCCGCAGAGTAGTCAGCGGCTTGCAGCATGCTGGGGGCCCGGTGCATCTTGGCTTCCCAACGCTTGCTCCAGGCGCGGGTCTGNTCGTTCAGGTCCCAGTACCACGAAGCCGTNAGGTACATGCCCTGGGTGGCTTTCTGGCCCGCCGCGTGGACGTCGGGCAGGAAGGCCAGCAGGGTGGCGAGCTTCATGGTCTTGGTGATGCCGAATTGATCGGCGGCCTTGACCGAATTGACCCAGTCGCCGCCGGCGTTGGCCAGGCCGAGGATCTGCGCGCCGGAGGACTGGGCCTGCAGCATGTAGGACGAGAAGTCGGTGGTGCCCAAGGGCACGTTGACCGAGCCCTTGATGGTGCCGCCGTTGGCCTTGACCACAGAGGCCGTGTCGCGCTGCAGGGCATGTCCGAAGGCGTAGTCGGCGGTGATGAAGAACCAGTTCTTGCCGCCGTTCTTGACCACGGCCGAGCCGGTGCCGTGCGCCAGCGCGACGGTGTCGTAGCCGTAGTGGATGCCGTAGGGCTGGCACTGGGTGGTGGTCAGGTCGGCAGCGCCGGCGCCGACGCTGATGAAGATCTTGTGCTTTTCAGCCGAGACCGCGTTCATGGCCAGGTTGACGCCCGAATTGGTGCCGCCGATCAGCAGGTCGAGGTGCTGCTGGTCCATCCATTCGCGCGCTTTTGCGGCGCCGATGTCGGCCTTGTTCTGGTGGTCGGCGGTGAGCAGTTCGATCTTCTTGCCGTTGACGGTGCCGCCGAAATCATCGATAGCCATCTGGATGGCGTTGGCGCCTCCGGGGCCATCGTCGTCGGCATACACGCCCGACATATCGCTGATAAAACCAATTTTCACAGTGTCGGCCATGGTGCCGGCATGGGCCGACAGACCGGTCAGGCTCAGACCCGCCATGGCGAGAGCTGCCGTCAGGTTGCGTAGTTTCATGCTGTCTCCTGTTGTAAAAAGCCGGATTTGCCGGCGGTTTGCGATTGCCGTGTCGATCAGACGCCGAGCAATTGGTGAAGCGTATCTTGTTTCGATTCGAGCGCAGATGCCTCGAAGTGCTCGACGATCTGGCCGTGTTCCATGACGTAGAAGCGGTCGGCCAGCGGCGCGGCGAAGCGGAAATTCTGCTCCACCATGACGATGGTGTAGCCGCGCGCCTTGAGCATGGTGATCATGCGGGCCAGCGCCTGGACGATCACGGGCGCCAGGCCTTCGGAGATTTCGTCGAGCAGGAGCAGGTTGGCCCCGGTGCGCAGGATGCGGGCCACGGCCAGCATCTGCTGCTCGCCGCCCGACAGGCGCGTGCCCGGCGAATTGCGCCGCTCGAGCAGGTTGGGGAACATCTCGTAGATTTCGGTCAGCGACATGCCGCTGCCGGGCACCGAGGTGACCAGCGGCGGGGGCAGCAGCAGGTTTTCCTCGCACGACAGGCTGGCGAAGATGCCGCGTTCTTCGGGGCAATAGCCCACGCCCAGGTGCGCGATCTTGTGCGTGGGCATGTCGATCGATTCGGTGCCGTGGATGCGCACCGAACCCTTGCGCGCGCCGGTCAGGCCGAGGATGGCGCGCATGGTGGTGGTGCGGCCGGCGCCGTTGCGGCCCAGCAGCGTCACGACTTCGCCCTGGCCGACCTCGAGGTCGACGCCGTGCAGGATGTGCGACTCGCCGTACCAGGCATGCAGCCCTGAAATCTGTAGCGCGGGGGTGCTCATCAATGGGCCCCCTGCAGTTCGCCGTCGGTCGTGCCCATGTAGGCCTGCATGACGGCGGGATGGCGGGAGACTTCGGCGTAGTTGCCTTGCGCGAGCACGGCGCCGCGCGCGAGCACGGTGATGGTGTCGGCGATGGACGAGATCACGGTCATGTTGTGCTCGACCATGAGGATGGTGCGCCCGCTGCTCACGCGCTTGATGAGCTGCGTGATGCGGTCGACGTCTTCGTGGCCCATGCCCTGCGTGGGCTCGTCCAGCAACATGAGTTCGGGTTCCATGGCCAGGGTGGTGGCGATTTCCAGCGCGCGCTTGCGACCGTAGGGAAGATTGATGGTGAGCTCGTCGGCGAAGCCGCCCAGGTCGACCTGGTCGAGCAGTTCGCGGGCATGGCCTTCGAGGCTGCGCAGCGGCTTTTCGCTTTTCCAGAAATGATAGGAAAGACCGGTCTTGCGCTGCAAGCCGATGCGCACGTTTTCCAGCACCGAGAGATGCGGAAAGACGGCGGATATCTGGAACGAGCGGATCACGCCGCGGCGCGCGATCTGCGCGGGCCGCTCGCCGGTGATGTCGGTGCCGTTGAAGAAAATGGAGCCCGACGTGGGCGCCAGAAATTTGGTCAGCAGGTTGAAGCAGGTAGTCTTGCCCGCGCCGTTGGGGCCGATGAGGGCGTGGATTTCCCCGCGCTCGACCCGCAGGTCAACGCCATTGACCGCGACGAAGCCGCGGAATTCCTTGGTGAGGTTTTTTGTCTCCAGGATCGCATCGCTCATGTGATGTGTCCTCTGCCTTTGCGTCAAACGACTCTTATATAAAACTTGGCGAGTATGCGGACGCATCCCCCAAATTGCCATGAGGGTTTTACATAGTAAGAGGGTTTTACATAGGAAGTTACTGTCAGTCCAAGGTCAGGCTTTGGTCTTGGATTTGTAATCGCACAGATCCGAGATGCCGCATTGCGGACACTTGGGCGTGCGCGCGACGCAGACATAGCGGCCGTGCAGAATGAGCCAGTGATGCGCGTGCTGCGCGTATTCGGGCGGCGTCGTTTTTTCCAGTTTAAGCTCGACGGCGAGCACGTCCTTGCCGGGCGCGAGTCCTGTGCGATTGGCGACGCGAAAGATGTGCGTATCGACGGCGATGGTGGGTTCGCCGAACGCGATGTTGAGCACGACGTTGGCCGTCTTGCGGCCCACGCCGGGCAGGGCTTCGAGAGCTTCGCGGCTTTGCGGCACCTCGCCGCCGTGGCGTTCCAGAATGAGCTTGCTGGTGGCAATGGCGTTCTTGGCCTTGGTGCGGAACAGACCTATCGTCTTGATGAATTCTTCGAGCCTGGCTTGGCCCAGCGCGGCCAGTTTTTCCGGCGTGCCGTATTTCGGAAAGAACTTGCGCGTGGCGATGTTCACCGACTTGTCGGTGGCCTGGGCGGACAGGAGCACGGCGATCAGCAGCTGAAACGGCGTTGCGTATTCCAGCTCGCTTTGCGGTTCGGGATTGGCGGCTTGCAGACGGGCGAAGATTTCGCGACGCTTGGCGTTGTTCATGCGGGTTTTGTTCGCGGTGCTTGTGGGCNATGCTGCATTGTCACTTGCCGGCTCGCCGCGCGCGCGCGCGGGCCAATGCGGATTCGACGGCGCTGCGCTTGCGCTCGGCATCGTGCGCAGCGGCGGGAGCATCGTGCGTCGCGACGGCTTGGGTCGTGTCGGCCATCAGTTTGGCATTGTCCGCGGCCAGGCGCGACAAGCGCGCGTTGCGGGCTTGATAGCGCCGGCGCGAGTTGCTCGCGTCGTCGGGCGTCCAGGCGCGATGCGCGGGGACCATGTCGATGCAGTCGACCGGGCAGGGCGGCACGCACAGGTCGCAGCCGGTGCACACGTCGGCCAGCACCGTATGCATGCGCTTGTTGGCGCCGACGATGGCGTCGACCGGGCAGGCCTGGATGCACAAGGTGCAGCCTATGCAATGCGCTTCGTCGATGACGGCGACGAGCAGGGGACCGTGCTCGCCGCGCGTCGTGTCCAGGGGGATGATGGGTACCGCCAGCAGGTCGGCCAAGGCCGCGATGCCTTCGTCGCCGCCCGGCGGGCAGCGATTGATGGGTTCTACGCCCTCGGCGATGGCCTGCGCGTAAGGCCGGCAACCCTCATGACCGCATTTCGTGCATTGCGTCTGCGGCAGCAATGCGTCGATGCGGTCTGTCAGGTCGGGGCCGGTCACGACTTGCGGATGAATTCCGCGATCTTGGGGCAGATCGTTTCGCGCCAGCGACGGCCGGAGAAAATGCCGTAGTGGCCGGCGCCCGGGGCCAGGTAGTACTGCTTGCGCGCGGCCGGAATGCCGCGGCACAGGCCAATGGCGGCGCGGGTCTGGCCCACGCCGGAGATGTCGTCGAGCTCGCCTTCGATCGCCATCAGCGCGGTTTTCTTGATGTCGGCGGGCCTGACCGACTGGCCGTCGACTTCCCAGGTGCCGTTGGGCAGGCGGAATTCCTGGAACACGATGCGAATGGTGTCCAGGTAGAACTCGGCCGGCATGTCCAGCACTGCGTTGTATTCGTCGTAGAAGCGGCGGTGCGCCTCGGCGTCGCCGTCGTCGCCGCGCAGCAGGTCGAGGTAGAACTCGTAGTGCGACTTCAGGTGGCGGTCGGGGTTCATGGCCATGAACCCCGCGTGCTGCAGGAAGCCGGGATAGACGCTGCGGCCCGCGCCCACGTAGTTGGGGGGCACGATGTGGATGACCTGGTTCTCGAACCAGGAGTAGGACTTGGTCGTGGCCAGGTTGTTGACCTGCGTCGGCGACTGGCGCGGGTCGATGGGGCCGCCCATCATCACCATGCTGCGCGGCTGCACGTCGCCCGAGCTGGCCATGAGCGAGATGGCCGCCAGCACCGGCACCGTGGGCTGGCAGACCGAGATCACGTTGACGTCGGCGCCCAGGTGGCGGATGAATTCCTGGACGTAGCGAACGTAGTCGTCNAGATGGAAGGCGCCGGACGTGAGCGGCACCATGCGCGCGTCGATCCAGTCGGTGACGTAGACGTCGTGGCTGGGCAGCAGCGCGCGAACGGTGTCGCGCAGCAGGGTGGCATGGTGGCCCGACATGGGGGCGACCAGCAGCACCCGCGGATCGCGGGCGCGCCGGGCCGGCTGGTCGCGCTCGAAATGCACCAGATTGCAAAAGGGAAGGGTCACCACGCTGGCTTGGCGCACGGCCACTTGCTTGCCATCGATCTCGACCTGGTCTATGCCCCAGACGGGCTTGTGATAGTCCTTGCCGATGCGGTGCACCAGCTCCAGGCCGGCGGCCATCTGGCGCGAGATCGGCATGTACGACAGCGGACTTGCGGGGCTGCTGAACCACTGGGCGCCGGCGTCGGTAAACTCGGCCAACGGACGGAGAAAGGCCCGTTGCATTTCATGCAATTGATACAGCATGAGGTTTCCTGTCTGTGTAGCTTGTGGACTTGCGAGGCACCTTGTGAGTGCGTGTATCTATTACGCACAAATTGAGCACATATTAAGAAAATATGTCATGACAAGCACTTGTAATGTGGTTTCCATCCGCGAGTCCGTTGCGTAAATGCGACCTGTCGCTGACTGCAACCTGATTCTTACGGCTCGGGGGAGTGCCGCTCAGGGGCGAGCGGTTGCGTCACCAGTAGTTTTCGACGGCCAGGTTGCCCGGGACGCCGCGGCGCCCTGGGGCGAAGCCGCGTGCGCCCAGCAGCTTGCGGGCGTCGGCCAGCATGGCGGGATTGCCGCACAGCATGATGCGCGAGCGGGCCGGGTCCAGCGCGAGGCCGGCCAGTTGCTCCAACCCGCCGTCGGTGATGAGCGTGGTCAGGCGGGCCTGGGGCATGCCGGGCAGCGCTTCCCGGGTGGCGATGGGCAGGTAGCTCAGGCCGGGATCCTGATCGGCCAGGGCCTGCAGTTCGTCGCGGTAGGCCAGCTCTTCGGCCGCGCGCACGCCGTGCACCAGCACGACGCGCTTGAAGCGCCGCCGCGCCGCCGGATCTCGCAGGATCGACAGATAGGCCGACAGTCCGGTGCCGGTGGCCAGCAGCCAGAGGTCCTCGCCGTCGGGGAAGCGGTCCAGCGTGAGAAAGCCGAAGGGCGTCTTGTCGACGTACAGGGCGTCGCCCGGGCGCAACCCGGCCAGCCGGGGACTGAAGGGGCCTTCGGGCACGACGATGGAATAGAACTCGAGCTCGGCCTCGTGCGGCGCCGAAACCATGGAATAGGCGCGCCAGAGGATCGGAGTGGCCGCGGGGTCATCCGCATTGTCGATCGGCAGGCCCAGGCGGGCGAACTGGCCGGGCTGGAAGACGTAGGCCGGGTCGCGGCTCACGCGCAGGGAGAACAGCTTGCCCGGCACCCAGGCCTGGACGTGGGTAACGGTCTGGCGCGTGTATTTTGCGTCGGCCACTTATTTTTCGAGGTACTGCAGC
>Ga0055529_1001164_pt1 | contig 10838 bp, 9 predicted proteins | sample AraplaCol_mCL_r2_FD_55007 | JGI IMG/M metagenome (GOLD analysis project Ga0055529, IMG submission 55007) | Arabidopsis root microbial communities from North Carolina, USA - plate scrape CL_Col_mCL_r2 | ecosystem: Host-associated > Plants > Roots > Endosphere | place: USA: North Carolina...
GCGACCATCGGCCGTGGCCATGCGAGCACGAAAGCCGTGCGTGCGGGCGCGCTTGAGCTTGCTGGGCTGGAAGGTCCGCTTCATGGCTTCCTCCTAATAAGTGTATGGGTGAAAAAGATCGCGGATTATGCGGAATCGGGCGGCTCGGTGTCAAATGCATCGGCAGCGGGAAGTTGTGGATATCCGTGTGGATAGTTGCCCCGTTCCTGCTGGTAGACTTCCCGGTCCACCCTGCGCGAAAGCGCCCCTGCTGTGGTTGAAAGTATCCATGAGTGACTTGTGGCGGCGCTGTCTCGAGCGTCTTGAAGGTGAATTGAGCGCCGAGGACCTGCATACCTGGCTTATGCCGCTGCAGGCGCGCGATGATGCGGAAGGTTTGCAACTTTACGCGCCCAATTCCTACACATTGGATGCTGTTCGCGACCGTTACCTATCTCGCATCGAGGCTGTGCTGACCCTGCTTAGCGGACATAGCCTGCCAGTGAGACTGGAAGTCGGCTCCAGTAGCGGCGCAGCCGCCGTTGGTAGTCGCCCCGCGCAGGTACCGGTCGCCAAATCGGCGGGTGTTGCCGAAGCCGCGCCGGTGAATTTCCACCACAACCTGGATCCGCACTATACCTTCGAGACGTTCGTTGAAGGCAAATCCAATCAGCTTGGCAAGGCTGCGGCAATGCAGGTGGCCCAGAATCCGGGCCGGGCATACAACCCTTTGTTGTTGTATGGAGGCACGGGACTAGGTAAGACGCATTTGATGCATGCCGCCGGCAACCTGATGCGCGAGCACAACCCGAACTTCAAAGTGATGTATCTGCGCTCGGAGCAGTTCGTGGGCTCCATGATCGAGGCGCTGCGCACCAAGAGCATGGATGGATTCAAGCGCCGCTTCCGTTCGGTGGATGCGCTGCTGATTGACGACATCCAGTTTTTCGCTGGCAAGGACACCACGCAGGAAGAGTTTTTCCATACTTTCAATGCGCTGTTCGAATCCAAGCAGCAAATCATTCTTACCTGCGATCGCTACCCGAAAGAAGTAGACAAGCTTGAGCCGCGCCTGAAATCTCGGCTTGGTTGGGGTTTGTCAGTGGCGATCGAGCCGCCGGATTTCGAAACACGCGCGGCGATTCTGCTATCCAAGGCGCATGACAAGGGCGTGCGCGTTAGTGAGGACGTGGCGATGCTGCTGGCCAAGCGCATTCGCTCCAATGTGCGCGATCTTGAAGGTGCGCTCAACACGCTTGCGGCGCGCGCCAACTTTTACGGCCGTCCGATCACNACAGATTTCGCGGAAGAAACCCTGCGCGATCTGCTCGCCACGCACGCGCANGCGGTGACGGTGCCGAATATTCAGAAGATCGTCGCCGAATATTTCGGCGTGCGCCTGCAGGATCTCTTGTCCAAGCGCCGCGTGCGTTCGCTGGCACGCCCACGCCAGATTGCGATGGCCTTGTCCAAGGAGCTGACGGAACACAGTTTGCCGGAGATCGGCGAGGCCTTTGGGGGCCGTGACCACACTACCGTGCTGCATGCCTGTCGCACTATTCGCAAGCTTTGCGAGACCGACACGCGCATGCGACAGGACTGGGAGCAGTTGATCCGCAGCTTGACGGGCTGATCGCGCAGCCGGTTTGTGGTTTTCCCGCGTGAAAGTTGAACAAGCGCTTGAAAAGTATGCGGGTATCCTGTGGATAATATGAAGTCGCCTTGACGTGCCAAAGTTATCCACCGGCGATGCACAAGTCGCGAAGCGTTTAAGGCACAGGGGAGATTTCATTAACCCTTTGTTTTTTTAGGATAATTTGGAGTTTTCAAGTTATCCACGCCACCTGCTGCAACCACTATCTTTCTTTTAAAAACAGAACTGCAGAATAGGGAAAGCACAAACATGCAATTCAGCATCCAACGAGAAGCTCTGCTTAAACCCTTGCAGCAGGTCGTCGGTGTAGTGGAACGTCGCCAGACGTTACCGGTGCTTGCCAATCTTCTAGTCAAAGTGGGAGGCGGCAAGCTGTCTTTCACGGGTACTGATCTAGAAGTGGAAATGGTTGCTGCTACCGTGGCAGAGAAGCTTGTAGACGGTGAAACGACAATTCCTGCGCGCAAGTTGTTCGATATCGTTCGCGCGCTACCGGATGGTGCAAAGATCGAGCTGAAGCAAAACGGCGACCGTGTTGCCCTTAATGCTGGGCGTAGCCGGTTCACGCTCGCCACGCTGCCTTCTACCGAATTCCCCACCATCGATGAAATTGAATTGGTCGAGCGCGTGACCTTGCCGGAAGAAGTGTTGCGAGATCTGATGGAACGCACTGCTTTTGCGATGGCGAACCAGGATGTTCGCTACTACCTCAACGGCATGTTGCTGGATCTACAAGAGCACGCTTTGCGTTGCGTTGCGACAGATGGCCACCGTTTGGCGCTTAAAGAAACCCATCTCGAAAGCAAAGTATCTGCGCGCCGACAGATCATCATTCCGCGCAAAGGCGTGAATGAGTTGATCGGTTTGCTCGAATCCGGCGATGGCTCTGTGGAACTGGAATTTGGACGAAACCATCTGCGCGTACGGCGTGGCGAAGTGGTGTTTACTTCAAAGTTGATTGACGGTCGTTTCCCAGACTACGAAGCAGTGATTCCGCTGGGTGCCGATAAGCGCGCCACGCTCGATCGGGAAGTGCTGCGAGGCGCTTTGCAGCGTGCCGCGATTCTCTCGAACGAAAAGTACCGTGGCGTGAAGTTGGAGTTTTCGCCGAGCAAGCTGCGTATTGTTGCGCATAACCCTGAGCAGGAAGAAGCGGTGGAAGAGGTCGAGGCCGATACAGGGGTTTCGGATCTCACCGTGGGTTTCAATGTTGGTTATTTGCTCGATGCGTTGGCGGCGCTGCGTGGTGATAAGGCACGATTGAGCCTACGCGATGCTCAATCGAGCTGTCTGGTGCAGGAAGATGATAGCGAGCAGTCTTGCCACGTGATCATGCCGTTGCGGCTCTGATTTTCGCTTCCATGTTCGGTTGCAGGCAGTTTTTGCCGTCGCGACGCCGGAGCCTCAAGCTCCGGCGTTGTTGTTTGGGGGCTTGTTGCTCATGAGATTGGAACGTTTGCATCTCCAGGGACTGCGTTGTATCAGCGATCTCACTTTGGAGCTGGCGCCTGGGTTTAATGTGTTGTCTGGTGCGAACGGGGCAGGGAAAACCTCGGTGCTGGAGGCGGCTTTTCTGCTTTCTCATGGCCGCTCTTTCCGCGGNGGCGCCAGAGATGCATTGACGCAGCGTGGCGCTTCCGGCTTGAATATTTTTTCGCACGTCAGGCATGCGGATGGGACTGCCCATCGCCTTGGCTTGGGCCGAGAAGGCGGTAGATGGGANGCTCGTCTGGATGGCGAGGACGTTCCTATCGGACAACTCATCCGAGAATGCGCAGTTGTTTGCTTCGAGCCGGGTTCACACGCTTTGATCGCAGGTGCAGCGGAGGAACGCCGGCGATTTCTAGACTGGGGTGTGTTCCACGTGGAACATGATTTCCTGGTTACATGGAGGCGCTATCAACGGGCGCTTAAACAGCGAAATAGCTTGCTGCGGTCGGGCCCTGCACCTGANGAGCAGCTGGGACCCTGGGAGTATGAGCTTGCGCGGCANGGAGCGCTTATCGATCAATGGCGCCGCGCCTATCTTGGTGAGTTATCCCCGTTTNTAAAGGAGCAAGCCGCANTACTGNTGCCTGAGTTGGGGNATATTGAGCTTCGATATCGCCCTGGCTGGCCTGAGGAACAGGACCTTGCTGACGTTCTGGCTTCTCAGCGACTACGGGACCAGGGCAGGGGGCACACCACCTCTGGTGTCCATCGGGGGGATTGGTCACTCTCTTTTCGGCTCGCGCCTCAGCGAGAGCATCTTTCACGAGGCCAAGAGAAGCTTGCTGCCCTTATCTGCGTGTTGGCGCAAGCGAGGCTGGATGCCACGCATCGCGGTGAGTGGCCAATTGTTTGTTTGGATGATCTGGCTTCGGAGCTCGACCAACTGCATCAGGCGGCGTTGGTGGAGAGCCTGCAGAACACTCATGCCCAGATCCTTATCTCAGGCACCGAGGTACCCAGGGTGCTGGAAAGTACCCCAGTGAAATTGTTCCACGTGGAACAGGGTCGATTGACGCCCCTGTTATAATTATTTGGATATATCCAGCCCGGCCCCTCCAAGCGCCGCGCCGGGCGGATTACTGGCGCGAGACATGGTTACTGCATGAACGCATCTTACGATTCGAACAGCATCAAGGTACTTAAAGGCCTCGAAGCGGTGCGCAAGCGCCCAGGCATGTACATCGGCGACACTGATGACGGCACTGGCCTCCACCACATGGTGTTCGAAGTCGTCGACAACTCCATTGATGAAGCCTTGGCGGGCTATTGCGACCACGTCATCGTGACCATCCATGACGATGGCTCTGTAAGCGTGCAGGACAATGGGCGCGGCATTCCTGTCGACATGCATCCTGAAGAAGGCCGTTCTACCGCCGAAGTGGTGATGACCGTGCTGCACGCCGGCGGCAAATTCGATGCGAATTCGTACAAGGTGTCTGGCGGTCTGCACGGCGTGGGCGTGTCCGTGGTGAACGCCCTCAGCGAACATCTCTGGTTGACGATCTATCGCGATGACCATGAGTACCACCAGGAATATCAGCTCGGCGAGCCGCTCTATCCGGTGAAGCAGGTAGGATCGTCCGAAAAGCGCGGCACCACAGTGCGCTTCCTGCCCAGCCTTCAGACCTTCTCCAATATCGAGTTTCACTACGAGATCCTGGCCAAGCGTCTGCGCGAGCTAGCCTTCCTCAACTCCGGTGTCACCATTGATTTGCGTGACGAACGTGGGGAAGGGCGCAGCGACACCTTTGCATACGAAGGCGGTATCAAATCCTTCGTGCAGCACCTTGCACAGTTGAAAACCGCGTTGCACCCCAACGTGATAAGCCTCACCGCTCAGCAGGACGCCATCACGGTCGACTTGGCGATGCAGTGGACTGACTCCTACCAGGAGACGATGTTCTGCTTCACCAATAACATTCCTCAGCGTGACGGTGGCACTCACCTAACTGGATTCCGCGCTGCGCTGACGCGTGCGATCCAGGCCTACATCGAGAAAGAAGGCCTTGCCAAAAACGCCAAGGTCACGTTGTCGGGCGACGATATGCGCGAGGGCCTGATCGCGGTGCTGTCGGTGAAGGTGCCGGATCCGAAATTCTCCTCTCAGACCAAGGACAAGCTGGTCTCGTCCGAGGTGAAAACGGTAGTAGAGCAGGTGGTCTACGAGAAACTCGGTGAGTTTTTACTGGAACACCCCAACGAAGCCAAAGCCATCGCCGTTAAAGTGGTGGACGCTGCGCGTGCGCGTGAAGCCGCTCGCAAGGCACGCGAAATGACGCGCCGTAAGGGTGCGCTAGATATCGCAGGTCTCCCGGGCAAACTAGCCGATTGTCAGGAAAAAGACCCCGCCCTGTGCGAACTCTTCCTGGTGGAGGGTGACTCCGCCGGCGGCTCAGCCAAGCAAGGTCGCAACCGCAAGACACAAGCTGTGCTGCCTTTGAAAGGCAAGATCCTCAATGTGGAGAAAGCGCGTTTCGACAAGATGCTTTCGTCCGCCGAAGTGGGCACGCTGATTACCGCGCTAGGCACCGGCATCGGCAAAGAGGATTACAACCCCGACAAGCTGCGCTATCACCGCATCATCATCATGACCGACGCGGACGTGGACGGCTCACACATTCGCACGTTGCTGCTGACCTTCTTCTATCGCCAAATGCCCGACTTGATCGAGCGCGGCCACGTCTATATTGGCCTGCCGCCGTTGTACAAACTCAAGCAAGGTAAACAAGAGTTGTATCTGAAGGATGACGCGGCACTCAACGCCTATCTGATTTCCAGCGCGGTCGACAATGCCGAACTAACATATAGCTCGGAGGCACCGCCCGTCAGCGGAGAGGCGCTGGAAAAGCTGCTACGTGATTATCAGGCAGCTTTGGATCAGATCGAACGTCTCGGCCATCGCTTCGACGCAAACGTGCTCACCGCCATGCTTGAGCACGCACCGATCGAACCCCGGCATTGGGAAGATGCGGCCACCATGCAGAATTGGCTGGATGGCGTTGCACGAAATCTCGCGTCGAGCGGCTTGGGTAAGCCACGCTATCGACTTCTGTTCCGCGCCGCGCACGGCGAACAACCTGCGGCTATCGAAGTGGTGCGCGATCAACATGGTCTCAGCCATACCTGGCTATTGCCGCAACCATTCTTCAACGGTTCGGAGTTCCGCCCCATTTTGAATATCAGCCAGCAGTTGGTAGGACTCATTCAATCCGAGGCTGTCATTCGTCGTGGCAACGCTTCGCGTGGCGTTCTTCGCTTTGCGGATGTACGCACCTGGTTGCTGGACGAGGCAAAGAAAGGGCGCACCATCCAGCGATTCAAGGGTCTCGGCGAAATGAATCCGGAGCAGTTGTGGGAAACCACCGTGAATCCGGAAACGCGCCGCATGCTGCAGGTCGGCATTGAGGATGCCATCGCTGCCGACCAGATGTTCTCGATGTTGATGGGCGAAGCGGTCGAGCCGCGTCGAGACTTCATCGAAGCCAACGCGTTAAAGGTTGCAAACCTCGACATCTAATCGAGCTGCAAAGCGTGGCGTCGCGNATNCGCGACGCCACGAAGCGCGAGCTATTNCACTAGCGCACTAATACAAAGGAACAGACATATACGCGTCCGTCACGACGGGGGCTGGATGCTCACCTGCGTATTTCGGGCAATTTCCGGCCCGCAATGCGGCAGCGTATGGCGTTGANGTCATAACTGGCTGATTTTAAAGAAAGTTTAATGTGGCAATGCAGCTTGTTATCGATAGCACGGTCAGGTTAATCTCAGCGATCCCCCGCACGGCTTGTGCGCCAAAAAAATCGAATCCTTCCACTTGAGGAACGCTATGAAACACGCTTCCCTGAAGATGCTGGCTGGCGCTGCATTTGCGCTGATGTTGGCGAGCACTCCGGCGCTAGCGAGCGACAACTCGTCGGGCGATCAGCAAAAAGCGGCTCCGCTATACCCCAACGCTACCCGCAAAGAGCCCAAGCTGGATCTGACCGACAAGAAGGAACAGGAAGCACTCAACAAAGGACTCGACGCCTCGCAGCAGAACAACAAGGATCAAGCCACGCAACTGCTGCAGCCGCTTATCGACAACAGCAAAAGCAAGTATGTGCAAGCGATGGCGTTGCAAGGTTTAGCTCGCGTCCATGCGGTGAACCAGGACATCCCGGGCGGCATCGATCTGCTGAAGCGTTCGCTCGACAATGGTGTGATGCCGAACGACGCGTACTTCCAGCTTGAATACGAACTGGCAACGTTCTATCTGCTCAACCAGCAATATCAGCAAGCCGTCGATCAAGTCGAAAAATGGCGCGCTGAAGGCAAGAAGGAAACACCGGAATCCTATGCCCTGGAAGGCGAAGCGTATTACCGCATACAGAAATATCCCGAATCGATTGCGGCGATCAAAAAAGCGCAATCAATAGCAGGAGANAAAGCGGATCCGCGCTGGAACCAACTGCTGATGCTTGCCTACAACGATTCAGGCCAGAAAGATAAGGCCGCGGAAATCGCCAAGCAGCAAGTTTCCGCTGCGCCGACCGATCCCACCAACTTCCACAACGCGTTGAGTCTGGACATCCAGATGCAGAAATACGACGACGCGTTGAAGTTGATGGAAGAGGGTAAANCCAAAGGCCTGCTGAGCACGGAAAGCGACTACGTGACGATGGCCAAGCTTTACATGAATAAAGCACAAGACCAGGCCACTCAGGATCCGGGTCCCGATTCCGAAAAAGCGGTGCAAGTGCTGCAAGAAGGCATCACCAAGGGCGTCGTAAAGTCCAGCGCGCAGAACTACGAATTGATGGGCGATGCGCACATGATTGGTGGTGATGCGACCGCCGCAGCAGAGCAGTACAAGAAAGCGATTCCCCTCGCGAGCGATGGAGAACCCGCATACAAAGCCGGTGTTGCGCTAGTTACGCAGAACGAATACAGCGCCGCCAAACCGCTGCTCCAGCAGGCCATCAGCAAAGGTGTGAAGCATAAGGGCAAAGCCTATATGGCATTGGCCCAAGCGAACATCGGTCTAAAGGACAAGGCGGCTGCAGCCGAAGCAGTCATGGAAGCTCAAAAGGACCCGGAAACCGCCGCGCAAGCGAAGAAATGGTTGAAGGATGCAAACATCGGCGGTTGATTGAAAAGCACGTGGCGAGTAAGTTTTTTTTCGGCCAGATGGACGTCCAAAAGATTGTCATCATAGGCCTACACAAAAGCTATACAAACGCCATGTGCTGTTGTACCGTTGGACTTTTCCCGCGTTGTCCAGTGGCAAATGTCACCCTATATGGGAACGGACTTTTGCCGATGGATGCTGCGACTACGATTCCGATTAGCTCCTGATTGAAAGCGACAGATGGCCTCAAGTAACCAAGATACCGGCGATAAGCCGTTCAGTTGGGGGCGCACATGGGCGCTGGCGGTAGCCATCGCGCTGCATGCGTTTGCGTTCCTGATACTGATCGCGCCTGCGGCGCCGCCCAAAACGGCGGAAGTTCAGAAAGAAAAGATCGTGCAGGTGAACTTCATCGAGCCGCCGCCCCCCCCACCTCCTCCGCCGCCGCCGCCGCCGGAACCCCCGAAGCAGCCGCCGCCGAAGATCATCAAGCAGGTGGTCCCGCCGCCGACACCGCCGCCGCCGGCACCGCCGCCGGCCGTGACTGAGGCTTCGAGCAATCCTGCGCCGTCGCCGCCGCCGGCACCGCCCGCGCCGCCGGCACCGCCTGCGGACATCACGGCGAGCCAGGACATCAGCTACAACAGCCGCATGCAGCCGAAGTATCCGCCGCAGGCAATTCGCCAACGGCATGAAGGCACGGTAACGCTGTTGATTCTGGTGTCGGTGGATGGCNCGCCGAAGGACATNAAGGTTGAACAGTCCAGTGGTTTCCGCGAGCTGGATCGCGCAGCCATTGAGGCCGCTCAGAAATGGCGCTTCAATGCTGAAATGAAAAACGGTAAGAAGGTTGAAGGTTACGTACGCGTACCCGTCAACTTCAATCTCAATCAGCTGTAATACGTAGTTACAGTTAAAGTTAACGCCTGACTTTCCTAAGGGTAGCGCTTATGTTCCAACAGACTCCTGCTCCGACCGATGCCGCTCCGGCTCTGGGTGGCAATGCCAATGCCCAAGCCATGCAACAAATGGGCTTCGGCGACCTTATCCATCACTTTGATCCACTTGGCTGGATCGTGTTCGTTGTGCTGGTGGTGATGTCGTTCTCCTCGTGGTACTTCATCGTCGCCAACGCGATCCGTAACTCGATGGTCCGCAGCCGCGCCGATGGCGTGATCAATGGCTTCTGGTCCAACAATTCCACGCAAGACGCCATTCGTGAATTGGAAGCCCAGCCCAAGGGCGAACCCTTCTCCAAGATCGCTCTTGACGCCGCCTCGGCGGTCGCTCACCACCAGCAAGCTTCTGCAGGTGGCGGTCGCCTGGCCGAGTCGCTGAGCCGTTCGGAATTCATCGATCGTGCCCTGCGCCAGGCGGTTGCTCGCGAAAGCCTGCGTCTGGAAGGTGGCATGACTCTGCTTGCTACGGTCGGTTCTTCCGCGCCGTTCATCGGTCTGCTTGGTACGGTGTGGGGTATTTACCACGCGCTGATCCGTATCGCCGCTTCCGGCAATGCTTCGATGGAAGCGGTGGCTGGTCCGGTGGGTGAAGCTCTGATCATGACCGCGTTCGGTCTGTTCGTAGCTATTCCGGCCGTGCTTGCTTTCAACTTCTTCACCCGTTCCAATCGCCTGACCTACGCCCGTTTCGACGAATTCGCGCACGACCTGCACGACTTCTTCGCCACCGGTGCGCGCGTCGAAGGCGTTGCTCCTACTCAGAAGTGAGGTACTGACTCATGGCGATGAGCACCGGAGGAAGCGAGTCCGGCGCGCCGATGTCGGAAATCAACGTCACGCCGCTGGTCGACGTGATGCTGGTGCTCTTGATCATCTTCATGATCACGGCACCGCTGATGTCGCACCGGATTACGGTAAAACTGCCGACTGCGAATCCTCATCAGGAGGAGAAAACTCCTCCTCCTGAAGTTATGGATCTCGCCATAAAGGCAGATGGCAGCATGTACTTCCAAGACAACCAGAATGCGATCACGGACGCCGAACTGAAAGCTCAGTTCGTAACGTTGGCGAGCCATACACCGCAGCCTGAACTCCAGATTCGTGCGGCGCACGACACCGAGTTTAAGGTTGTTCGTAAAGTGCTCGGCGAAGCAAAGGATTCCGGTCTGGTCCACGTCGGTTTCATGACGACTGGAAAGGAGTGATGTGCCATGGCATTTAGTACAGGTGGTGGCAAAGGCCCCATGGCCGACATCAACGTGACCCCGTTGGTCGACGTGATGCTGGTACTTCTGATCATCTTCATGATCACGGCGCCGATCCTGACCCACAAGGTCAAGATCGACCTGCCGCAACCGAACCCGAACGTGATTCCCCCATCGAATCCGCCGGAGCCCATTCGTTTGAAGATCGATCAGTCGGGCGCGTTCTATTGGAACGATACCCCGGTGGACGAGGCGCAGCTGAAGACGCAGATCGCGGTGATCTCGACTAAGGCTGAAGCTGATCAACCGGAAGTNCAGATCGACGCGGCTGACCAGGTNCCTTACCAGGTAGTTGCGCGCGTTCTGGCCGACGCGAAGAGCTATGGATTGAACAAGATCGGCTTTACCGAAAGCAGCGGACAGTAATAAAAGCGGCGATT
>Ga0055529_1001191_pt1 | contig 10477 bp, 9 predicted proteins | sample AraplaCol_mCL_r2_FD_55007 | JGI IMG/M metagenome (GOLD analysis project Ga0055529, IMG submission 55007) | Arabidopsis root microbial communities from North Carolina, USA - plate scrape CL_Col_mCL_r2 | ecosystem: Host-associated > Plants > Roots > Endosphere | place: USA: North Carolina...
ACCCGGCAAGGCTTGCCGCTGTGCGCGCGCGAGATCACGGTGTCTTCGCTGCCGCTGGCGATCAGGCGCCGCAATAGCGCCTGCGGCGTATGGTTTTCTTTCGCGCCCATCCACAGGGTGCCCAGCCAGGCGCCTTGCGCGCCCATGCCGATGCAGCCCAGCACCTGCGCGCCGGTGGCGATGCCGCCCGCGGCCAGCACCGGTCTACCGTCCGCGGCGGCGATCACTTGCGGCACCAGCGACAGGGTGCCGACAGGGCCGGTGTGCCCGCCCGCGTCATAGCCCTGCGCGACCAGCACGTCCACGCCGAGCGCCAGCGCTTTTTGCGCATGGCGCACCGAGCCGACCAGGGAGAAGGTCACCTTGCCCAGGCCGCGCGCCCGTTCGATGAGCTCGGGCCGCAAACCGATGGCCGTGGCGACGCCCAGGGCGTTCGAGCCCAGCACGGCTTCGATCTGCGCCTGGAACAACGCTTCGGAGCGGGCCTGCGAGGTGAAAAAGTTGGGCTTGGCGGGCGGCTTGACGTCGAAGCGACAGCGCAGCGCTTGAACGAACTCGACGTGTTCGCGCGGCAGGCTCTGCCGCAGGCTGTCCAGGTCCGCCTGTTGCGGCACCTTGGACGGCAGCATCAGGTCTATGCCGTAGGGCAGGCCCGCCAGGCGGCGTTCCACGTCGGCCACGATGGCGGGAATGTGCTCGGGCGCATCGCGCCCCAGCCCCAGGACCGGAAACCCGCCCGCCTGGGCTATGGCCACGACCACGTCGGGCTCGTGCGAGAACCCGAAGATGGGATGGCGTATGCCGAGCCGATCGCAGAGGGGAGTGCGCAGGCTTGCCATGTCAATGCATCTGCCAGTGGGCCTGCCTGGAGACCTTGGTCCACTTGTCGAATTCCTTGGCCACGAAGGCATCGAACTGGGCTGGCGACTGCCAGTTCATCTCCATGCCGAGATGGATGAGCTTGGCCCGCACGTCGGGCATGTCGACGATCTTGTGCACTTCGGCCGCCAATTGATCGCGGATGGCCTGCGGCGTGGCGGCCGGCGCCACCAAGCCGAACCAGGTGCCCACCTCATAGCCNGGCAAGGGAGCGGATTCGGCGACGGTGGGCAGGTCGGGCATGGCGCTGGCGCGTTGCGCGGTGGTCACNGCCAGGGCGCGCAGCTTGCCGGCCTTGACGTTGGGCATGGCCAGCGCGGCGGTCAGCGGCATCATGGCCACGCGTCCGGCCAGGAGGTCGGTGAGCGCATCGGTCTGGCCCTTGTAGGGCACCATGACGAGCTTGATCTTGGCCTCTTGCGCCAGCAGTTCGCCGGAGAGATGGTTGGANGTCCCGATGCCGGCGGTCGCGTAGGTCAGCGCAGGATTGCTCTTCCTGGCCAGCGCGATGAACTCGGCCATGCTGTGGGCCGGCACCGAGGGATGCACCACGATCACATTGGGCACGATGCCGATGCCGGAAATCGCCTTGAAGTCACGCACCGGATTCCAATGGGCGTTTTTTTCCAGGATGGGAGCCACGGCATGGCTGGGGCTGACCAGCAGCAGCGTGTATCCGTCCGCGGGCGCGCGCAAGGCGTATTCTGTGCCGACCACGCCGCCCGCGCCGGTGCGGTTATCGACGATCACGGGCTGGCCGGTTTTTTCGGAGAGCTTCTGGCCCACGATGCGGGCGACCGAGTCGACGATGCCGCCGGCCGAGAAGGGCACGATGATGTGGATGGGCTTGTCCGGATAGCTGTCGGCGGCGCGGGCCGCCAGCGGACTGAGGGCGACGGCGCAGGCCATCAGCAAAGAAGCGAATTTCATGGTTGTCTCCTGGGTTTGGTTATTCGCGTCGATTCGTTCAGATCGACACGCTTGCCATGGTCCGCCTGGCGATATTGCCGATATGGATCTGGCTGGTTCCTTCGTAGAGGCGGAACAGCCTCACATCGCGATAGAAGCGCTCCGCCACGTTGTCGGCGATGTAGCCGCTGCCGCCGAAAATCTGCACTGCCCTGTCGGCCACGCGGCCGCTGACTTCCGACGCGAACAGCTTGCACATGGAGGCTTCCATGGTCACGTCCACGCCGTCGTCGCGCTTGCGCGCGGTCTCGAGCACCAGCGCCCGCGCGGCATGCGCCTCGGTATTGCTTTCGGCGATCATCTGCTGCACCAGCTGGAATTCGCCGATGGGCTGGCCGAATTGCTTGCGCGTCTGCGCGTGCCGCACCATTTCGCGCACCAGGCGCAGCGACGGCCCGACGCACAGGCCGGCCAGGTTGATGCGCTGCTTGTTCAGCGCCTTCATCGCGGTGCGAAACCCTCTGCCTTCCAGGCCGCCGACGATGGCGCTCTCATGCACCCGCACGCGGTCCAGGATCACCTCGCCCACCGGCGAGCCATGCTGTCCCATCTTGCGATAGGCGGGCGGCGTGGAAAGCCCCGCCGTGCCGCGCTCGATGAGAAACGCCGAGATGCCGGAGGCGCCCGTGGTGCCGGGCTCGCTGCGCGCGAAGACAGTGAAGAGGTCGGCGATGGGCGCATTGGTGATGAAGCACTTGCGGCCGGTGATCTCGAAGTATTCGCCGTCGCGCACGGCGACGGTTTTTTGCGCGGTGGCATCCGACCCGGCTTGCGGCTCGGTCAAGGCGAAGCAGCCCGTGACCTCGCCGCTGGCCAGCAGGGGCAGGTAGCGGCGCTTTTGCTCTTCGGTGCCATCGACCACCAGCGACTCGGAGGCGATGCCGGTGTTGCCGCCGAAGCGCGCGCGAAACGCCGTGGCTACCTGGGAGACCTCGATGTTCACCAAGGCCAGTTCCTCGGTGGTGAGGCCTGCGCCGCCGTACGCTTCGGGAATGCTGTGGCCGAACAGCCCGAGCTCGCGCATGCGCTGCACCACCGGCTCGGGAATCAGGTCGGCCTGGTCCACCTCCTGCTCGATGGGCTGGCATTCTTCGTGGAGGAAGCCGCGGATCTCCCGCATCATGGCTTCGAACTTCCGGGCGTCTCGGATCATGGCCTTCCTTGCGTAGTGTGTTGCGTCAGTGCAGCCCTTGCGCGAATTCCAGCTGATGCACCGCCTCTTTGAGCAGGGGCACCACTTCGCGCACGAGCCGGTCTTTTTGCGCGCGGTGCGCGGCGATCGTGCAGTTCATCGCCAGGGGCGGCTCGCCCGGCGGCTGGCGCACGGGCACGGCCACGGCATGGATGTTCTTTTGCCAGTCGCCGCGCGAGAGGCAGTAGCGGCGCTCCGCATACCGCTTGGCGTCCGCTTCCCACAGCGGCTTGCACTGTTCGAAGTACGCCCTGTCCTGCACTTTCAGATAGTTCAGGATGGCGGTGCGTTCGGCCGGCGCATGGCCCAGGATGAGAGCCCGGCCGATCGAGCTCGAGAGCAGCGGGCGCGAGGTGCCAATGTCGGGCAGATGCTGGTTGGCGGTATCGGCGCGCACCGAATCGATGTAGACCGCGGTGCCCCGGTCGCGCATGCCCAGGTTGACGGTGCAGCCCGTGGTGCGCGCCAGCGATTCCATCAAAGGCTTGGCCATCTGGCGCACGTGCATGCTGGCCAGCAACGGGTGGCCCAGCGCCAGCACGCCGGGACCCAGGCGGTATTTCTGCGATTGCCCGTCGCGGGCCAGATAGCCCAGCAAGGTCAGCGTGTAGGTCAGGCGCGACACGGTGGGCTTGGGCAGGCCGGTGCGGTCGGAGATCTCGCGGTTGCCGAGCAGGGGCGTCGACGCCGAAAAGGCGCGCAGCACTTCCAGCCCGCGCGCCAGGTTCATGGAGAACTGGCGGTCGCAGGACAGGTCGTGCGGATCGACCAGGCCGGGCAACGTGATGGTGGACACTTTGACTTTTTGGGCAGGGCGGGTGGTGGCGTTCATGATTCGCGCTTCGAAATCCGGGGTCAATGGTTTGCGGTAGGTCATTTCGCTGTGCGAAACAACCCATTGTCGGCGCGAAATGGCATAGGCATAAAGGGGTTCGATGCAAACTCATGTTTGGGCTCACCCATGAAATCAAAGACGACGAATCCCGGCTCCCTGGCCGGCGTGCGGATACTCGATATGGCGACCGTCCTGGCCGCGCCGAGCGGCGCGACGCTATGCGCGGATCAAGGGGCCGACGTCGTCAAGCTGGAGCTGCCCGACGGCAGCGATTCGCTGCGGCACATGCAACCCATCAAGGACGGTTCGCCGCTCTGGTGGAAGGTGGCCAATCGCGGCAAGCGCGGCATCACGCTGGACGTGCGCAAGCCCAGGGGGCGCGAGATCTTTCTGTCGATGCTGCCGCGCTTCGATGTCCTGGTGGAGAACTTCCGCAGCGGCAGCATGGACCGCTGGGGCCTGGATATCGCAACCCTGCACAAGGCCAATCCCCGCCTGATCGTGGTGCGCCTGACGGGCTTCGGCCAGACCGGGCCCTACCGCGCCCGGGCAGGCTTTGCGCGGGTGTTCGAGGCCATGAGCGGCTTCACCAATTTGACCGGCGAGGCCGGCGGCTCGCCGCTGCACAGCAATTTTCCGTTGGGCGATGCCATCGCCGGCGTGTTCTGCGCGTTCTCCATCGCGGCCGAAGTCGCGCGGCTGCGGGGCGATCACGAAGCGGCGGGCGTCGAGGTGGACCTGTCGGCCACCGAGGCGCTGTTTCGCCTGCTGGATCCGCTGCCGGTCGAGCACGAACAATTGGGCCAGGTGCGCTGCGCCGTCGGCAACCGCACCTCCTACACGGCGCCGTCCAATATGTACCGCAGCAGCGACGGCGTGTATTTCTCGCTGGTGGCCTCTTCGCAGGCGGTCTATGTGCGGCTTTGCCAGGCGGTGGGCCACTCCGAGTGGGTGAGCGATCCGCGCTTCGAGACGCTGCCCAGGCGCGTGCAGAACATGGACGAGCTGGACGACGGGTTCGTGCGCTGGTTCGGCGAACGCACCTATGCCCAGATCAGCGCGCAGCTGGAGCAGCACCAGGTGCCGTTCTGCAAGGTGTACGACATCCGCGACATCAAGGCCGACCCGCACTTCCAGGCGCGCCAGGCCATCATCCGCCTGCCCGATCCCGACTACGGCAGCCTGCCCGCGCCCTGCATCGTGCCGCGCATCGTCGGCCGCGACATGCCGATACCCCGTTCCGGGCCGGCGGTCGGCGAGCACAACACCGAGGTCTATGCCGAGTTCGGCCTGGACGCCGCCGATCTGGCCCAATTGCGCGCCCAGAACGTGATCTGAGGCCCGGCCATGTCTTCCCATTTCATTGCCGAACCCTTCGACGCCCTGGTCTGCCGCAAGAGCGAGGCCGGCGTGCAGTCGCGCATCGAAACGCTGACGCTGGAGCATCTGTCGGCGGGCGAAGTGGTGCTGCGCACCCGCTATGCCGGGGTGAACTTCAAGGACTGCCTCGCGGTCACGGGGCGGGCCAAGATCATCGCCGGGTTTCCGCGCATCGCCGGCATCGAGGCCGTGGGCGAAGTCTTGTCGTCGGCCGACCCGCGCTTCGCGCCGGGCGATGCCGTGCTGGTGCATGGCTTCCAGACCGGCATTGCCTACGACGGCGGTTTCTCCGCGCGCATGCGCGTGCCGGCAGCGCACCTGCAGAAACTCCCCGCGGGANTGTCGCCGCTGGAGGTCGCGGCAATAGGCGTGCCGGGTTTTACCGTGGCCATGGCGCTGGAGCGTTTCGAAGCCAACGGCCTGCGGCGCGACGGCGGGCCGATCGCCATTTCTGGCGCGACGGGCGCGGTGGGCATGCTGGCGATTTCCATGCTGGCGCGGGCCGGTTACCAGGTCGCCGCGATCACGCGTCGTCCCGCTCAGGCCGACCTGCTGATCAAGCTGGGTGCGACGGAAATCATCGACGCCGAGGCAACGCGCTCGACCAAGCCGCTCGAGCCGGGCCGCTTCGCCGCGGCGATCGACAACGTGGGCGGGGCCACGCTTTCCTGGCTGCTGCGATCGCTGCGCGACAGCGGGCAGCTCGCCTCGGTCGGCAACGCGGCAGGCAATGCCTACGAGGGCAGCGTGCTGCCTTTCATCATGCGCCAGGTGCAGATGTTCGGCATTGTGGCCAACGCGCCGTGGCCGCAGCGCCTGCGGCTGTGGGATCGTCTGGCCGGCGACTGGCGGCCCGATCTGAGCCTGCTGCAGATCCATCGCATAGGCCTGGCCGACCTGCCCGCGCATGCCGAGCGCCAGGCGAGCGGCGCCGCACTGGGGCGTACGTTGGTCGATTTTGGAGAGCTCTCATGAGCGAGCCTCTTGCCGACGTGCGGGTGTTGGAGATGGAGGCCGTCGGCCCGGTGCCCTGGGCGGGGATGATGCTGGCCGACATGGGCGCGCGCNTCATCCGCGTCGCGCGGCCGGTGGCCGCCGACATGGGCATCGCGCGCGATGCGCGTTTCGACCTGACCCGGCGCGGCAAGGAGTCCGTGACGGTCGATCTGAAAACCGAAGCGGGACGCGAGGCGGTGCTGGGCCTGGTAGCCGATGCCGATGTGCTTCTGGAAGGCATGCGCCCCGGCGTCATGGAGCGATTGGGGCTGGGGCCGCAGACTTGTTGGCAGCGCAACGCGGCGCTGGTGTACGGCCGGGTGACAGGCTGGGGGCAGACCGGCCCGCTGGCCCAGGAGGTAGGCCACGACATCAACTACCTCGCGCTGAGCGGCGTGCTGCATGCCATAGGCCCTGCAGACGGCCCGCCCACGGTGCCGTTGAACCTGATCGGCGATTTCGGCGCAGGCGGCATGCTGCTGCTGGTCGGCGTCATGGCGGCGCTGCTGCATGCGCGCGCCAGCGGCCAGGGCCAGGTCGTCGACGCGGCCATGGTCGATGGCGCGCTGGCCATGTTGGCGCCCATTCTTGGGCGCTGGCAAGCAGGGCAATGGCATGATCGCCGAGCCAGCAATCTGCTCGATGGCGGCGCCCATTTCTACACCACCTATGCCACCGCCGATGGCGAGGCGGTCGCGGTGGGCGCCATCGAGCCGCGCTTCTACGCCGCCTTGCTTCTAGGCCTGGGCTTGCAGGACGAAGCGCTGCCCGCGCAGCACGTTCAGACGGCCTGGTCGTATATGCGGAGCAGGTTCGCGGCGATCTTCGCGCAGCATACGCGCGAGTACTGGCTGCAGGTCTTCGAAGGCACCGAGGCCTGCGTCACGCCGGTGCTTTCGCTGGCCGAGGCCAGCCGGCATCCGCATTTCGCCGCGCGCGGCAATTTCGTGAATGCGGAGCAGGTCTTGCATCCTGCTCCGGCGCCGCGGTTTTGCGCGCCGGGGTAGGCGCGCAAAACCGGACTGCGCAAGCGGTATCAGGCGGTTTGCGTCTGTTCCGCCACGCCGCCAGGCTGCGCATGCGGGATGCGTCCGAAGCGGCCGCTGTTGAAGTCGTCGATGGCCTGGCCGATCTCGGCTTGGCTGTTCATCACGAACGGGCCGTAGCCGACGACAGGCTCGTCGATAGGCTCGCCGGACAGCCACAGCAAGACCGCATCGCTGTTGGCCTCGATCTCCACGCCGCTGCCGGCCCGGTCGAAATGCACCAATTGACCTTCGCGCGCGACGGCGTTGCCGTTGATCATCACGGTGCCGCGCAGCACGACCAGCGCCAGCGTGTAGCCGTCCTTCGCTTCGAAGCGGCCGACGCTGCCCTGGTTGATGCGCACGTCCCACACGTCCATCGGCGTGAAGGTCAGGGCCGGGCCGCGCCGTCCATCGAATTCGCCGGCGATCACGCGCACCCGGCCGGCGCCGTCGGGCAGATCGGCCGAGGGGATCTGCGCATTCAGCAAGGTCTGGTAGCGCGGCGCGGTCATCTTGTCCTTGGCAGGCAGGTTGACCCAGAGCTGNGCCATTTCGACGGTGCCGCCGTTCCTGGTGAANTCGCGCGAATGGAACTCTTCGTGAATGATGCCGCCGCCGGCGGTCATCCACTGCACGTCGCCGGGGCCGATGAGGCCGCCCGCGCCGGTGGAGTCGCGGTGTTCCACTTCGCCTTGATAGACGATGGTCACGGTCTCGAAGCCGCGATGCGGATGCTGGCCGACGCCGCGGGGATGCGCAGCCGGCTCGAAGCGGGTGGGCGCCGCGTGGTCGAGCAGCAGGAAGGGGCTCAGGTGCCGGCCCAGGCCGTCGTAGCCGAACAGCGAGCGCACCGGAAAGCCGTCGCCGACCCAGTGTTGGCGGGGTGCGCTGTAGATGCCGAGGATGCTCTTCATATTCATCTCCTGATGTCGATGTCCGCGCGATTTACGCGGGTGATGGAGAGAGAATAAAGGTGGAACGATGAATCCACTAGACGGTAATATTTGGACTCATAGTTCTATTTAGTGAACGATAAGGGCCATGCAAGACCTGAACGATCTCTATTACTTCGTGCAGGTGGTGGATCACGGCGGGTTCGCGCCGGCGGGACGGGCGCTGGGCATGCCCAAGTCCAAGCTGAGCCGGCGCATCGCCCTGCTCGAAGAACGCCTGGGAACGCGGCTGATCCAGCGCTCGACGCGGCGCTTTTCCGTCACCGAGATCGGCCAGACCTACTACGGCCATTGCAGGGCGATGCTGGTGCAGGCCGAGGCCGCCGACGAAGCCATCGCGCTGACCCAGGCCGAGCCGCGCGGCATCGTGCGCATGACGTGCCCGGTGGCGCTGCTCGATACGCGCATCGCCGACATGGTGGCGGCCTTCATGGTCGCGAACCCGCGCGTAGAGATTCACCTGGAAGAAACCAATCGCCGCGTGGACGTGGTGGGCGAGAGCGTCGACGTCGCCATCCGCGTGCGGCCCCCGCCGCTGGAAGACAGCGACCTGGTGATGCGCGTGCTGGCCGAGCGCAGCCAGTGCCTGGTGGCCTGCCCGCACCTGGTGGCCGGCGGCATTCCGAAAATGCCGGCCGACCTTGCGGGATTGCCGAGCATGGACCTGGGCCTGCCGCAGCACGAGCACGTGTGGAACCTCATCGGCCCCGACGGAGCGCGCGCCGCCATCCGCCATCATCCGCGCCTGGTCACGCGCGCGATGATGGCGCTGCGGGCGGCGGCCGTCGCCGGCGTGGGCGTCGTGCAGCTGCCGTCGATGATGGTGCGCGAGCAGATCGAGCGCGGCGAGCTGGTGCACGTGATCCCCGGCTGGGCGCCGCAGCGCGAGATCATCCATGCGGTGTTTCCTTCGCGTCGGGGTCTGCTGCCCGCGGTGAGGGCCTTGATCGATTTCCTGGCGGTGCGGTTCGAGGAGCTGGACGAGAATTGATCGTCGCGCTTGGGCTCGGCGCGCTTTCGAATCGGGGTGCGAGCCTTAAGGCAAGAAAGCGGTCCTGCGATACGGGAGTAGGGGATTTCTGCTAGAATCGCAGATTACCGATTTTTTCGCGTTTGATCTCTTGAAGGCCGGAACACGGCCTTGGCGCAGACTTTCACGCGAAAATTCCCGGAATCAGGACAGGTGGCCGAGCGGTTGAAGGCGCACGCCTGGAAAGCGTGTATACGTGAATAGCGTATCGGGGGTTCGAATCCCCCTCTGTCCGCCAAAGAATCATCCGGAACTGTCCAGGACAGTCCATAGACCCCGTGGAAGCAGAATTCCATGGGGTTTTTCTTTTCGGAATTCCGGCCCGATCCCTTGCAATCCAATCCGCTCGCGCTGCGTGCTTGAGGCCGTTTGCTGTCACGCCAGCGGCGTGCCGGTGGCGCGGGCAAGTTCGGCCAGCAGCAGATCCTGAAATCGGCGGTCGTTGACGGCGGGATGGGGTTGCCGGCGTTTCTGGTGATGCCAGTACCCGCCGCTGGTCNACGCCTGTGAATCGTCGCTGACGGCAAGCCACTCCTGGGTCAAATGCCCCAGCCGCAGATCGTCCGGCGCGTTCGCGCCGCCCATCTTGGTCGGCACCCAACCCGGATCGACGGCATTGCTGATCACCTCGGGCCATAATCGCGCGACGGCCGCGGCCAGCGTGGTGACGAACAGTTTGCTGTCCGAATAGCTGCCCGAGGATGCGCGGCCCGGCCAATCCACGCCGGCCAGTTCCGCGCGTCCGCCGGCGTGCATGCCGCTGCTGAGGTAGATCAGGCGTTCGGGGCGCTGGATCAGCGCCGTGAGCAGATACGGCGCGACGACGTTGACGACCAGCACTTTCGGTCCCGAGAGGACGCCGGCATTGTGGACGACGGCATCCATCGGGCCGATCGCATTGACCTGCGCGGCCAGATCGCGGATTTGCGCGGGATCGGAGAGGTCGCCGATGACGGCGGCCGCGCCCCGGCTCACGAGCTCGTCCACCGCCGGCAGCCGGGCCCGGGAGCGGACATGCACGACGACTTCGTGGCCATCGGCGAGCAGCGTCCTGGCTGTCGCATGGCCCAAGCCATCGGCCGATCCGGTGACCAGCACGCGGGCCTTGCGGCCTGCATTGCGCGGCGACATAAGGGGGATGCTCCCTGTTCAGGCGGCGAGCGACGCGTTGTCGATGACGAAACGGTACTTCACGTCGCCCTTGAGCATGCGTTC
>Ga0055529_1001192_pt1 | contig 10460 bp, 6 predicted proteins | sample AraplaCol_mCL_r2_FD_55007 | JGI IMG/M metagenome (GOLD analysis project Ga0055529, IMG submission 55007) | Arabidopsis root microbial communities from North Carolina, USA - plate scrape CL_Col_mCL_r2 | ecosystem: Host-associated > Plants > Roots > Endosphere | place: USA: North Carolina...
TGGACGTTTACCCTAGTCGCAACGTCGACATCCGCGAGCATCGGGTGCCGGCATTGCATAACAAGCTGATCGTTCGCGGCAACCGCCAGCGGTTGGCCGGCGCTTTCCTCGACTAGGGAAGTCCGGCCCGCTCCTAACGGTGCCGTGAGCACCGTATTAAAGGAGATGGGCCCATGAAGCTCCTTCGCGATTTCTTTCGTATCCGCACCTCGGATCGCTCTCTCTTGGGCGGCCGCCGTGATGTTTCTCGCCGCAGCTGGACGATCACTGTCCCCAAGCCGCTGCCGGATCACGCTCAAGACAATGTGATCGATCTGCGCCGTCATTCGGACCAGGCGCATGCCCGCTCGTCTGCCCGGCAGGAAAACGACGCACCGAAATCTCGCGGTCATCTACAACTGGTATCCAGTCACGGATGAGTCATCAATGATGACTTGTGCCGCTCCTCGCAAAGGTTGGCCTCCGCCAGTTCCCTGGCCGGAGCCGCTTGGGCGGCGTTAGCGCGGTTCGGCGTTAGCGCGGGCGATCCCCGCAGACTCGCTGATCCATCCAGGCATCAACGAAAACCACGGAAGCGAGTCGATGAATAAGCATTCCCCCCAGACCATCGCAGGCAAGGTGGCCGGCAAGGGCGCCGCGGCACCCTTGCGCGTGGCCGTTGCGCAGGAGGGGTACCGTCAGAACGATGAGCTGCTGGCCGCGCTGGACACCAGCCTGGCCGGGCTTAATGAGGAGCAGATCGCCGAGCGCCTCGATCGCGACGGTGTCAATGAGGTTTCGCACGAGAAGCCGCCGCATTGGGCGCTCCAGTTGCTGCATGCGTTCAAGAACCCGTTCATCGTGGTGTTGCTGGTGCTGGCTTGCGTCCAGCTTGCGACCGACCCGACCAATCTGACCGGCCCCACCATCATTTCAGTGATGGTGCTGATCAGCGTGTCGTTGAGCTTCGTGCAGGAATACCGTTCCTCACAAGCGGCCGAAAAGCTCAAGGCGATGGTGCGCAATACCGCCACGGTGACGCGCCGCGCATCCGATGGGCACAGCGAGCGCATCGAAGTGCCGGTCGCCGAACTGGTAGCCGGCGACATCGTGCATCTGGCCGCTGGCGACATGGTGCCTGCGGACCTGCGCCTGCTTAGCGCGAAGGACCTCTTTATCAGCCAGGCGATTCTTTCCGGCGAATCGCTGCCGGTGGAAAAGTCTGCGCCGCAAAGTGGTGCAGATTCCGAGCAGGCGAAGGCCGAAGTCGCGGACAGTCCGCTGGATCTGTCGACGGTCTGCTACATGGGCACGAACGTGGTCAGTGGTTCGGCCACTGCCGTGGTGGTGGCGACGGGACCGCGCAGTTATCTGGGTTCGTTGGCGCGCACCATCGTTGGTACGCGCGTGCAGACCAGCTTCGATCGCGGCGTGAAGAGCGTGAGCTGGTTGCTTGATCCGCTTCATGGCGGTGATGGTGCCGATCGTCTTCCTCATCAATGGCCTGGACAAGCACGATTGGCTGCAGGCTTTCCTGTTCGCACTGTCCGTGGCGGTCGGCCTTACCCCGGAAATGCTGCCGCTGATCGTGACCGGCAACCTTGCCAGGGGCGCCATCGCGATGTCCAAGCGCAAGGTGGTGGTGAAGCGCTTGAACGCCATCCAGAATTTCGGCGCGATGGACGTGCTGTGCACCGACAAGACCGGCACGCTCACGCTCGACAAGATCGTGCTGGAGCGCCACCTGGATCTATTCGGCGAGGAGTCTGACGAGGCGTTGGAATACGGTTATCTCAACAGCCGCTTCCAGACCGGTTTGAAGAACCTGATGGATAAGGCGGTGCTGGCGCATCGCGATCTCGAGCCCACCGCTGCCAAGTACCGCATCGTCGACGAGATTCCNTTCGACTTCCAGCGTCGCCGCATGTCGGTCATTCTCGACGACGGCGAAGGGCGTGAGTTGCTGGTCTGCAAAGGCGCCGTGGAAGAAATGCTGTCCATCTGCGCCTACGCAAAGGCCGGTGACGGCATTCGTCCGATGACCGACGAGCTGCGCGCCGAGATCAAAGCGATGACGCGCGACCTCAATGAGGACGGCCTGCGTGCGNTGATCGTGGCGGTCAAGCGTCAGGCGCCCGCCAACCGCACCTACAGCGTCTCCGACGAGACCGAGNTGACCGCGGTGGGTTGCCTGGCTTTCCTCGATCCGCCGAAAGATACCGCCGGCACCGCCATTGCCGCGCTTCATCATCACGGCGTGGAAGTGAAGGTGATCACCGGCGACAACGAAGCGGTGACGCGCAAGATTTGCCGCGAAGTGGGCCTGGACGTGGTCAACTCCGCGCAAGGCAAGCACATCGAGCCGTTGGACGACGCGGAGCTGGATGAACTGGTCAAGCGCACCACCGTGTTCGCGAAGATGTCGCCGCTGCAAAAAGCGCGCGTGGTGAAATCGCTGCAACGCCAGGGGCACACGGTTGGCTTCCTGGGTGACGGCATCAACGACGCTCCGGCATTGCGCGAAGCGGACGTGGGTATTTCGGTGGATACCGCCACCGACATCGCCAAGGAGTCGGCGGACATCATCCTGCTCGAAAAGAACCTGATGGTTCTTGAGGAAGGCGTGATCGAAGGCCGCATCACCTTCGGCAACATCATCAAGTACATCAAGATGACCGCCAGCTCGAACTTCGGCAACATGTTCTCGGTGCTGGTGGCCAGTGCGTTNCTGCCATTCCTGCCGATGCTGCCGCTGCAGTTGCTCGTGCTGGACTTGCTCTACCACGGCTCGCAGCTGTCGATTCCCTTCGACCGCATGGACGAGGAATACCTGCGCAAGCCGCGCAAGTGGGATGCCAGCGACATCGGCCGTTTCATGGTGTGGATTGGACCGGTGAGCTCGATTTTCGACATCACCACCTACTATCTGCTGTGGCACGTGTTTGGCGCGAACTCGGCAGAGCATCAGGCGTTGTTCCAGACCGGCTGGTTTATCGAGAGCCTGCTGACACAGACACTGATCGTGCACATGATCCGTACGCGCAAGATTCCGTTCGTGCAAAGCATCGCATCGGCGCCGGTATTGGCGTTGACCACGCTGGTGATCTGCATCGGCCTGATATTGCCGTTCTCGCCGATCGCTTCGAAATTCGGCTTCGTATCGCTGCCTTCGGCGTATTTCGGTTGGGTCGCCTTGACCGTATTTACTTATGCCGTGCTCACGCAGTTTGTGAAGACGATTTATATACGCCGCTACAAGCATTGGCTTTAAGAAGCGGCTTGGTAGGTTGGAGTGGGGTGTAAACCTCGCTCCAATCCACGAACTTCCGTAGATATTTCCAGGGGAGGTGTGCCATGAAAGGCACCTTCGCACTCTTCGACATCGCAGGCTATGTCGCGTTGCTGCTGTGGGGTACGCACATGGTGACCAGTGGTGTGCTGCGCGGCTACGGCAGCGCATTGCGTCGTTCGCTGGGCCGCTTTCTCGGCACGCGGCCGAGTGCCTTCGCATTCGGCATCTGCATCACCGCGCTACTGCAGAGCAGTACCGCCACCGGCATGATGGCCACNTCGTTCGCAGCCAGCGGTTTTCTCGGCCTTGCGCCGGGGTTGGCGGTGATGCTGGGTGCCAATGTCGGCACCACGCTGATCGTGCAAGTGATGTCGTTCAATATCGCGCTGATCGCCCCGGTGCTGATTCTGATTGGCACGGCCATGTATCGCCGCAGCGATGACGCGCGCTACGAAAACCTAGGCCGTGTCGGCATCGGGCTCGGCCTGATGCTGCTGGCGTTGCATCTGCTGGTGCTGACCATGGCGCCGATGGAAAACGCGCAGCTGCTCAAGGCAGGCATGCAGGCACTGGCGGAGGAACCGGTGATGGCCTTGCTGGTTGCTGCGCTGCTGACCTGGATGTGTCATTCCAGTGTGGCGGTCGTGCTGCTGATCGTGTCGCTTGCCACAGGTGGCGTTGTCGATGCGCCGGGTGCGATGGCGTTGGTGCTCGGTGCCAATCTCGGCAGCACCTTGCCCGCCTTGCTCGAAGCGCATACACCGACGGCACGACGTTTGCCGTTTGGCAATTTGCTGGTGCGCGCATTTGGTTGCCTGGTTTGTCTGCCGTTGCTGCATCCCATGGCGCATTGGCTGTCCGCGCTGGGCGACTCGCCTGCACGTGTCGCAGTCAATTTCCATACCGCGTTCAATCTGGTGCTGGCGCTGATCTTCCTGTTGCCGGTGAACAAGCTCGCGCAATGGCTGGTGCGGATGCTGCCGGAGCCGCCTCAGCCTGCCGATCAGGGTGTGCCGCTGTATCTGGAAGAGGCAGCATTGGAGAGCGCCGGCGTAGCACTGGTGAACGCACAGCGCGAATCCATGCGCATGGCCGACATGGTCGAAGGCATGTTGAAGGGCCTGGTCGAGGTCTTTGGCAAGGACGACAGCGCGCGCGCTGCCACCATCAGCAAGATGGACCCCTATCTGGATCGCCTCGGCGTCGCCATCCGCCAGTATCTGGCCGACCTGGGCAGCGAAGCGTTGAATGAGGAAGACGGCGAGCGCAGCCAGGAAATCCATGCGTTCGTGATCAACATCGAGCACATCGGCGATATCACCGCCAACAACCTGGTGGANTTTGCCGCGAAGAAGGCGCAAAGCGGGCAGGATTTTTCGGCGGACGACATCCAGGATCTTGCAGCCATGCACGCACAGATCATGGAAAGCCTGCGCTTGTCGCTTGCGGTGTTCATGCGCAATGACCTGCGTGCCGCGCAGCAGCTCATNGAGCGCAAGGAGTTGCTATGGCGCTTGGAAAACGAGGCTTCTGACCGGCACATTCGCGAACTGCGCCTGCAGCGTGATGGCGGTGGTGGCGATGTCTACCTGCGCATCCTGCGCGATCTGCGCCGTATCCATTCGCACCTGGCGGCGATCGCCTACCTGCCGCTGGAACGTGCCGGCCTGTTGCAGGCCAGGCTCGTTCAACCCCATGGCCACCATTCTGTTGCAGAAGGAAAAGCCTGAACTTGGACAGTCATACGCAAGCCGAACCACCGACTATTAGCCCGCCTCGCTAACCACTGCCTTTGACTCGGCAGCGGTTAGCAGCGACACAACCGCGGTCCGGGTCTGTAAGGCATCTGCAACAGATTGCCTTGCCCCCTTCACCGTATTGCAACAACGTTATGGCCTCGTGATCACGGGGGAATGCCATNGCGCCGCAACGATTGGGGAACACCAATGTTTCACCTGCTNCATAAACAAGGATGGCGACTGGCGGCTNNCATGGCCGTGGCGCTGAGCATGGCGGCCTGCTCGCATGGCGAAAACGGGNCTGAAGCACCGGCGGCGTTTANCGTCGAGCATGGCCAAATCAAAGTNCCGGACGGCTCGCCCTTGCGCAAGGAGCTGGTCGTGCAAGCGGTCGAGATACGGCAGGCCCCTCACTCGATGGTATTTCCGGGAAATGTGGAAGCCGATCCCGCGCATACATCCAATGTGCTGCCACCCCTCACCGGCAAAGTAATGGCATTGAAGGTGGGCTTGGGCGACCACGTCAGCAAGGGCCAAGTGTTGGCGGTGATCGACTCCGGCGATTTTGCGCAGGCCAATGCCGATGTCGAAAAGGCACGCGATGCGTTGAGTCTCGCCAAGAAAACGCTTGATCGTGTGCGCGCCGTGAAAACCGCCGGCGGCAACGCGACCAAGGATCTGGAATCCGCACAGAGCAGCTACAACCAGGCCCAGGCGGAATTTGATCGCGCCCAGACACGTCTCAGTGCTTTAGGTGGTATGTCGGGTGCCGCTCCTCGCCCGATGCAGATCGTTGCACCGACCAGCGGCTACGTCACCGCGCTGTCGATATCGCCTGGCACGTATGTCAACGACGCCTCCGCGGCGATGATGACCATCTCGAACCTCGATTCGGTATGGATCACTGCCAACGTGCCGGAGAGCGATGTTGGCCAGATCGCCAAAGGCGACAACGTCGACGCGGTGCTGTCGGCCTATCCGAACGATGTGTTCCATGGCAGCGTGAGTTTCGTCAATCCGCTACTGCAGTCCGATACACGACGTGATCTGGTGCGCGCGGTCTTCGCCAATGCGGAGGGCAAGCTCAAGCCCAACATGTATGCCAACGTCAGCATCGACGTTCCGCAGCCTGCACAGGTATTCGTCCCTGAATCCGCTTTGCTGATGAACAACGACAGCATCACGGTGTTCGTCGAAGTATCCCCTTGGACATTCGAGCGCCGCACGGTCGATCTGAGCTATGGCGAAGCGGATGGCACGCGCGTGCTGAAAGGCGTAAAGGCGGGCGATCGCGTGATCGTGAAGGGCGGAGTGCTGCTCAATGATTAACGCACTCTTCCGCTTTTGTTTCGAAAAGCGCAAGTTGTTTTTTGTGGTGACGATGCTCGTCATCTGCTTCGGCTATTACTCGTGGACGCAGTTGTCGATCGAAGCTTATCCAGAGCTGAGCGACGTCACTGCGCAGATCACCACGCAAGTACCGGGTCTTGCCGCGGAGGAGATCGAGCAGCAGATCACCACGCCGCTGGAACGCGCGCTGGCCAGCACGCAGGGTCTGGTTGGCATGCGCTCGAGCAGTACGTTCGGACTCTCGTTGATCACGCTGGTCTTCAAGGACGGCGCCGACGATTACTGGGAACGTCAGCGCGTGTTGGAGCACCTTAGCCAAGTGACCTTGCCGCCGGGCGTCACGCCGAGTCTCGATCCTGTTTCCGGTCCGGCGGGCGAGGTCTATCGCTACACGTTGGTATCGACCACCAAAAACCTGATGCAGCTATCGGAGATCCAGCGCTGGGTCGTTATTCCTGCGTTGCAGAAAGTGCCGGGCGTGATCAACGTCGACAACTTCGGCGGCTTCACCAAGGAATTCCAGCTCGAACTCGACCCGAAGCAGCTGCTGCACTACGGCGTCAGCGTCAATCAGGTGACCTCGGCGATTTCGTCCAACACATCCAATGCCGGCGGCGGTCGCATCACGCGTGGCGAGCAGTCGTACATCGTGCGCGGCATCGGCATGGTGCATACGCTCAAGGACCTGGGTGATATTGTCGTGACGCAGAACAATGGCGTACCGGTGCTTGTGCGCGATCTGGGTAAGCTGCGTTACGGTCACCAGGTGCGTGAAGGCATTCTGGGCAAGGACAGCAACCCGGACACCATCGAAGGCATCTGCGACTTGCTCAAATACGAGAATCCGTCGCGTGTGCTCGACGGCATCCACGCCAAGGTCGCCGAACTCAACAAGCAGCTTGCCTCCGAAGATGTGCGCATCGTGCCGTACATCGATCGCGACGATCTGGTGAATGCCACCAAGGAAAAAGTCTTCCACACGGTGATGGAAGGCATCGGGCTGGTCTGCATCGTGCTGATCCTGTTTCTGGGCAGCCCGCGGTCCGCATTGGTTGCTGCCGTGGCGATTCCGATGTCATTGGTCACGGTCTTCATCCTGATGCAGTTCACCCGCATGCCGGCGAATCTCTTTTCGCTGGGTGCCATCGATTTCGGTGTGATCGTGGATGGCGCGATCGTGGTGACGGAAGCGATTTTGCGCCAGCGCGAGATGAAGCCAACGGAAGTACTCGTCGAAGAAGACGTGATGCTGGTGAGCAGCCATGTGGGCCGCTCCATTTTCTTCGCGACCCTGATCATCATCACCGCGTATTTCCCGCTGTTCGCGTTCGAACATGCCGAAGGCAAGCTGTTTCGACCGATGGCCTTCACGGTCAGCTATGCGTTGCTGGCGGCACTTCTATGCACGGTAACGCTGACGCCGGCGCTGGCGTTTCTCGCCTTGCGCAAGCCGCGCAAAATATTCGAAAACAAACCGCTCAAGTGGTTACAGGAAAGCTTTACGCATACCCTGGGTCGATTGCTGCACAACCTCCCGGTTGCTTATGGCATTGCCATCGTGGCGTTCTGCGGCGTATTGATTCTCGGCGCGACCATCGGTCGCGAATTTCTGCCCGACCTCGACGAGGGATCGTTGTGGCTGCAGGTGCAGATGCCGACCGGCTTGTCGCTGGATAAGGCGAGCCAGATGACGTCGCAATTGCGCAAAGCGGTGCGCGAATTCCCCGAGGTGTCTTATGTCGTGACGCAGCTCGGGCGCAACGATACAGGCAGCGATCCGTGGACACCTTCGCATGTCGAAGCCGGCGTCGGCCTGACGCCCTACAGCACGTGGCATGGCGAAACCAAAGCCGAATTCCTGCGCAAGTTCAGTGCGCGCATGAATCAGATACCGGGCGTCAGCGTAGGTATCAGCCAGCCGATCGTGGATGGCGAGAACGATATGATCGGCGGTGCGCACAGCCCGTTGGTGCTGCGCATCTACGGCGACGATTTCCATGAACTTCGGCGCATCGGCAACGAGATTGTTGGTGTGCTGCAGGGTGTGCGTGGCACTGGCGATGCGTCGATCTTCCAGGAACCGCCGATTCCGCAGTTGGCAATCACCGCCGACCGCGATGCGGCTGCACGTTATGGCATCAATGTTGGCGATGTCACCAATCTGATTCAGACCGCCATCGGTGGTTCGCCGATCACGCAGGTGTATGTGGGCGACCGCATCTACAACGTTACGGCGCGCGTCTCCAATGACGTGGCGAACAATCTTGAAGCAGTCGGCGAATTGCCGCTGGCGTCGGCTACCGGCGCACAAGTGCCGCTGAAGCAAGTGGCGCATATCAATCTGGCGATGGGCGAGAGCACCATTGCTCATCAGGACGGCCAGCGTCAGCTCACCATTCGCATCGACAACCGCGGCCGTCCGCTGTCGGACTATCTGGTCGATGCGCAGAAGCAGATCGCTGAGAAGGTGCATTTCGACGATTCTCAGTATCGACTCGAATGGGCCGGTAATTTCCAGAACGAGCAGCGCGCGCAGGCGCGGCTGATCGTGGTGATGGGCTTGGTGATGGCGATCATGGCCGTGTTGCTATTCGCCGAGTTCGGCAAATTCCATCAAGCCGTGCTGGTGCTCGGCGTGGTGCCGCTGGCAACGGTAGGTGGTCTGATTGCCCTGCATCTGCGTGGCGAGACACTCAATATCGCCACCGCCGTCGGCTTTATTGCGCTGTTTGGCGTGGCGGTGCAGAACGGCATCATCATGGTGTCGAACATCAATCGCGTGCGACGCGAAGGTATGGCGCTGTTTGAAGCAGTGCTGGTAGGCGCCACCGAGCGCTTCCGTCCCGTGTTGATGACGGCAACGGTGGCGAGCGTGGGCATGCTGCCAGCGGCGCTTGCTACGGGTATCGGCACCGATGTGCAACGCGGCCTGGCAACGGTGGTGGTGGGCGGCTTGCCGATCGCCACGCTGCTGACGTTGTTCATTTTGCCCAGCCTGTACTACGGCACGGAGAACTTCATCAAGCAGCGCTGGGGTCATGCGCCGGGCGAGGTGGAGATCTGATCATGGCAGCGAATCGTCTTTTCAAACGGCACTTGCTTGCTCTCGGAGTAACTCTGGCGCTCGGCGCTTGCGCGGTTGGACCGGATTACCACCGGCCCGCGCCGCCTGCCGCACAGGGCTATATGAAGGAGGGCACGCCATCGGCCACGGCTTCCGCGCCAGGCGCGGATGGTCATGCTCAGAACTTCAACACCGAAGGGGATATTCCTGGCCAATGGTGGACGTTGTTTCATTCGGAGCCTTTGAACGGCCTGATCGACGACGCGCTCAAGCACAATCCCGATGCTGCTGCCGCGCAGCAGGCACTACGTCAGGCGATGGAAGACGTGCGCGCACAGCGTGGCCAATACTTTCCGCAGGTGAGTGCAGGCGTTGATCCCACTCGGCAGAAAACCGGGAAAGTGCTGGCCAGTGCCCTCAGTTCCAATGCGACGATCTACAACCTCACCACCGCACAGCTCAGCATTTCCTATGTGCCGGATCTGTGGGGTGCCAATCGTCGCCAGGTGGAATCCTTGGTGGCGCAGGCCGATGCGCAACGCTTTCAGTTGGAAGCGACTTATCTCACGCTGACGTCCAATCTCGTCAATGCAGCGGTAGAAGAAGCTTCGCTGCGCGCGCAGATCGCTGCCACGCAAGACATGATCGGCAGTCAGTCGAAAGTCCTGGATACCGGTAAGAAGCAATTCGCGCTAGGTGATGTGTCGGACGGTGATCTTGCCGCACAAGAGGCGACGCTCGAACAGACACGGGCGTCTCTGCCGCCGCTGCAGAAGCAGCTCGCACAACAACGCGATCTGCTCGCAACCTTGAGCGGCCGCACGCCCGATCAGGATGTACCTGCGAGCTTCAGTCTGGACAGTCTGCAACTGCCGCAAGACCTTCCGTTGACTCTGCCCGCCAGATTGGTCGAGCAGCGCCCGGACGTGCGCATGGCCGATGCACAGCTTCATGCTGCCTGCACGCAGGTGGGCATTGCGTTTGCCGCGCGCCTGCCGAACATCAACATTACGGCCAACTGGGGCAGCGCCACGGA